>Ga0308157_10000444_pt1 | contig 138724 bp, 139 predicted proteins | sample PhyBR1_FD_201035 | JGI IMG/M metagenome (GOLD analysis project Ga0308157, IMG submission 201035) | Phyllosphere microbial communities from UC Gill Tract Community Farm, Albany, California, United States - DLSLB.R1 | ecosystem: Host-associated > Plants > Phyllosphere > Unclassified | place... | reverse complement strand
TATCATTCCGGACACCCCATTGGTAACTACCGGATTTATTTCAGAAAGGTCAAATACTCCTATACCCGGCTCTTCCTCACAGGCTTTAAATGGTTCCATTGCTGTATTCACTACAGGCAACGGATTTACAACCAACTCAAAAGACGATACGCTATAGCATCCGAAATCACTTTCTACCCGTACCCATATAGTAGCATTACCGCTCTCGTATGCAGCAGCATCGGTAATAAAATCAGTACCATCATTCGCGGCATCAAGGCTTGTATAATAGGTAACTTCCATAGTAGCATCAGAGGTGGCCTCTTCATCTTTGGTCGTCAGGTCAAATACCTCCAACCCATCTGGTGCGTTGTTGTCATCGCATACTATATAATTAGTTACTACAGGGACAGCCGGTTTTGGCTGGATAATTAAAGCCACTTCTTCAACAGCATAGCAGTTGGTAGTTGTACCTGCCTCAACAACACGGATAAATACGCTGCCAGGCATACCGTTATAAGCAGTTGGATCATCAATATCCACCACGTTGTCCTGAGCTTGTTCTAATGTAGTATGGTAGGTAATAACAAGGTTGTCCTGCCCATTCACCACTTCTTCTCCAGCAGCGGTAAGATCGAATACGGCAAAGCTATCGTAATCATTGTTACATACTTCCAGAGGCGTTGCCGGGATTAATACCGGAGCATTGTTAATCGTAACTGTAAAGGTATGTGAGTCTGAACAGATCACGGTATCGCCAACTTCAGCAATAATCGTAATATCTTGTGTTTGTGTAAGTACCGAACCTGCAGGTATCACATTTCCATCAGCATCGCGGTACTCGCCAACGGCAAGGGCCGGGAGCGTGTAGCTATCGCAAACCTCAACATTGTCCGGTGTGGCAACAACAGGACTTTCGTTTATTGTAACCTCAAAACTATTTTCGAATGTACACGTATAAGGTGCTGTACCCTGAATGGCATATCGGTATATGGTCTGCGACGTGGTGATCGCTGTCTCATCAGCAATAACCGCCCCCTGACCTCCCGGCTGCGTATAGTAATCACCCTCCTCAAACACAGGAAGCGTATACAAGTCGCAAACCTCAACATCCTCAAGGTCTTCAAAGAAAGGCTGCGGCGTTACAATCAGGTTAAACTGGGTCGTAGCATACGCTTCTTCAGGATTGTCTGTTTTTTCAACCCTTACATAAATGGTCTCAGTAGTACCGCTATAGGTTTCAGGACTCTGAATATCATTTTCTCCCACTTCCGCATCTGGCAGGTTATTGTGGTAGGTTACCGTATATTCAGAAGCATCTGTAAGCTGTGCAAGCAAATAGTCATTCTGCGCCGTCAGGTCAAACACCTCTACACCGTCATACGGTAATTCTTCACATCTGTGAACGGTTTGCGGCGCATTAAGCGGTACGTTACAATCTTCAATGTGCAGCTGGAAGCTCCTTATTGTTTTACAGTCGTTATCAAAACCTTTTATGCTTACAAATATCGTTTCCCCATCTGTGCCATCATAAGTTTCAGGGAAAATTATACTCGGGTCGTCATTCTCGATCTGTTCCATATTATTATAATAGAACACTTCATAAAGAATAGGATTGACCACAGTAGACATCATGTGCTCGTATATCTCCGTAAGATCAAAAACAGATGTAGTGGCAGGATCACCGCACTGGGTGATATCCTCAGGCTGCTGCGCCTCGATCTCCGGGCGGTATTCAATGCGAATATCATCCCTCAATCCACAATCTGCCGTCATTGGAGAAAAAGCAAGAACGCTATATACTCCCGGCTCTGAAACCGTAATAGTCGGAGTCGTAACAGGATTTCCGCTCGTATCTGTTATAAGTTCACCATCTTTCTCCCATTGCAGGGTAAATTGTGTACCCGGTGTTATGATTGCCTCAAGTTCAAATTCCTGTCCCGGACAAAGTTCGGTACCTCCGGAAATGGCAAGGTCTTCCGGTAAAGTAGGCTGGCCGATATCGAAACTTCCCGCCGAAAGGAATACTGCGGAGTCCCAGTTGCTATCATTCCTGTCTCCGATCACCAGTTTTATATGGTAAACCGTTCCCGGTGTTACGACAGACTGCGCTGTCATAACTATTGTACGCCCGTCAAAATTTATAGGTGCACTCTGTGCGATTGCAGAAGTAGGGTTTTCACCATAATAGGCTCCAAAATATGTAGCATTTTGCGAGCTGCATCCATTATTGTTCGCTGCATTCCTGATTGTTGTTACCGCTATCGGAGTAGTTGTATTAGGAACCAATGCCAGGTTTGTTATGGCGTTGGTGTCGGTATTGGTAAGGAAAAATGCAAACGCATCGGAGTAAGAGCACTGCCAGTCTCCATATTCTTCTGATGCGAATACGAAGTCAAATTTCATATTTGAGGACAACGGAATAAAGTCGAATTCAATTATAGAGGAGTCATTGTAGGATGTAACACCTGCATCGAAACCTCCACTCTGGATATAATTGAACAACTGGTTGTCACCCGGCCAGTCACCTGTACTCATAGGGTTAAGCGAGTTAGGACCACCTGCCATGAGGGCGTTACCGGATTGCATTACCAATCCGCTTTTAACAGGGAATGTTGAGTTGTTCTTACGGAAATAACCAACACCCATATTGCCAGGGCCGGCATTTACATCTATATTGAAGATATCGATACAGTCGATTCCTACCAGTATTGACCGAACAAGTTCTTCAACATCGTATTCATTCTGTGTTACCGTTACAAAATTACCGCGCGGCGTATCGCTGTCTATACACCTAAGGCACGCAGGAACCGGATCGGGTGTAGCAGATGTTACGGTCACTGTATTCTTAAGTTCATACGTTGATGTAGCGAAGTCTTCGGGTACAAATACAGTTACAGAATATGTGATGCTTTCTCCCGCCGGTAGTACCGGAACCATGTTTTGCAATAAGCCAGAGCCTGCAGCTCCATTTCCTTCCCATGTCATCAGGGCTATGCCTACAGGTTTAGGGTCGGTAACAAGAATATCATACGCATCGCTCGGACCCGCATTCGATATTGTTATGGTATAGGTAACCTGTTCGTTAACAAGATATTTATCCTGCCCGTTGGTTTTAAATGTTATAATATCCGCCTGGGGATTTGGTGTTGCCGTAACCGTACAGGCGGCGCATCCCGGTTGCGGATCTGGCGTAGCGCTGGTTACGTTTACTGTGTTTACAATATTCGTATCCTGATCAAATCCGCTCGGCACAGGTATCGTAAAGGTATACGTTACCGTTTCGCCCACTCCAAGAAGAGGGATAGTATCGCTAAGGTTGCCTGTACCACTCGTACTATTTGTTCCGGTCCACACAGCGGTTGCCGCATCAAGGCCTGCAGGCACAAGATCCTGCACCGCTACATCCATTGCGGCGGTTGGCCCCTGGTTGTTTACGGTAATAGTATATATGGCATTGGCACCCGCGGTATATGTCGTTCCCGAATTTAGGGTTTTGGTTGTAACGATATCCGCTGAGTTTGCTTCAAGGTCTGTATCGGTACAGTCCGGGCAATCTGTTTGAGGGTCCGGTGTATCAGACGTTACCACTGTTTCGCTTACAAGGTCTCCGCTAAAACCTGCGGGAACCGTAAGGTTTATGGTATACGTAACGGTTTCACCGGCTGCCAACGACACAATTGTATCGTCAAGCGAAACATCGGTGCCTTGCGAACCATTGCTTCCTGTCCACGAAAAACCGGTAATCCCGGCGGGAATGGCATTGGTAATGCTCACATTCTCAGCAGGGGCAGGACCGGCATTGGAAACCGTAACGGTATAAACCGAAGTTTCGCCCTGTCGGTAATATTGCTGGTTGTTGGTGTTGGTAACTGTAATATCCGCATAATTCGGCAGATCGGTATCCGAGCATACGCTGCAATGTACCGTTGCAGAGACCGTTCCCCCATCCACAGCCACCTGTGCCGTTATCGGGCCGGTAAAAGCATCCGGCCATGGCCCCGCGGTAATGGTATACGTAACCGACTCCCCTTCTTCCAGAAGAGGCAGCACGTCTACATCAAGCATTCCTGTACCCGTTTCTGTACCGGAGCCTCCCGCTGTAGATGTCCAGCTTATTGCCGCGCCGGTAGCAGCGGCATCGAACCCGAATGTCACTTCCACATCCTCCGCGTCACCAGGACCCTGATTGGTAACAACAACAGTATAGACCGATGTGTTGCCCGGTCCGGGAGTATAATATTCGCGGTCGTTACTTAAAGCTACTGTAATATTGGCACCGGCAGGTGGTGTATCTGTATCGGCACAAGAAGTACATACAAAATTGGGCTGCGAAGGTGAGGAAACGACTACCTGTGTGGTAAGTCCCGCCTCATCATAATCCGCAGGCACCTGTAAGGTTATCGTATAGGTAACCGTCTCGCCCAGGGCCAGCTCTTCAATTACATCCTGAAGAGCAGTGTTCGTACCGGAAGTACCGTTGCTGCCTGTCCACGAAAAATTAGTAATTCCGGGTGGTATCGCCTCAAAAACCGCTACGTCATGCGCTGTGAATGGGCCGGTATTGGATACCGTAACGGTATACACTGTCTCACTTCCCGGAAGGTAATACTCTTTATTGTTCGTGTTTTGCACTACAAGACTGGCCGAATCCGGAAGATCGGTATCAATACATTGCGGGCATCCCGGAACAGGGTCAGTAACCGAGACATTCAGGCTGGCCTGGCTGGTAAGGTTGCCTGTAAAGCCAACCGGTACAACCAGGTTTATAGTATAGGTAACCGTTTCGCCCACAGGAAGCACCTGCAGTAAATTATCGAGCGCCACATTGGTTCCCGAAGAACCGTTACTGCCTGTCCATGAAAACTGCGTTATACCAGCGGGAATAGCGTTTTGCACCCGTACGCGCATCGCGTCTTCGGGCCCATGGTTGGTAACCGTTACCGTATATTGCGAAGTCTGGCCCGGTAAATAGTTGTCCTGATTGTTTGTATTAATAACTTCAAGGTCGGACCTTGAGGCATAGGTAACCCTCAGATCCGGCAATTCCTCATCATAACCAAGCGGCACACGAATGTTAATCGTGTACGTAACAGTTTGGTTAACACCTAAGGAAGGTATCGTATTGCTCAGGTTCATGTTGGTTCCCGAAGAACCGTTGCTGCCTGTCCACCAAAATTTCTGGATACCCGCAGGTATTGGCATATTGGGGGGTATAGGATAAAACACCAATACATTCAGTGCAGGCTGTGGTCCTGAATTTGTAACCATATAGGTCCATGTCAGCACCGTATTGTCCTCATAGTTAAGGTCAGGATTGGTACTGAATACGCTTATGTCTGACTGTGCCCGGGAAACCATTGAAGCAGCAATCAAAAAAAAGACGAGTAATAGTTTTTTCATATAGCAATTTATAAGTTTAGTTTCAGCAGTTTACACTGCACTAATATCCTTTTAGGAAAATGTAGGGATACCAACAATCAAATATAAATATTCGTGAAGATTTTGTTTAATAAAATTAAAAAAATCACAAATTTCATTAAATTTATTACAAATAAACTACAATAAAAAGGGTATAATCTGACAATAACATTTAAAGCATGAAAAACCCTACCTCAACTGTAAGCTTTTTTATGCTAATTTTGCCTAAAATATGACACTCATGGAAACTATAACTATAAAGCCAACCCAGAACCCGGCCATACTAAAGTTCGAATTCAGCGACTTTATTGCTAAAAACGGGAACTTTGAATACAAGAATATCGACGACACAGCTTCTTCACCACTGGCAAAGCAGCTATTCTACCTTCCGTTTGTAAAAACGGTTTATATTTCGGGTAATTTTATCGCGGTAGAAAAGTACTCCATTGTAGAATGGGAAGATGTGCAGGATGATGTAGCCGAACAGATAGCCAATTTTGTAAACGGCGGCGGCGAGATTCTGAAAGTGGATGAAAACGCTTCTGCAAAACAGCCTTCTACAGTATATGTTGAAACTACCCCAAACCCGGCCGTACTGAAATTCGTATCCAATAAATTGCTGACAAAGATTCCTGCGGAATTCAAGAATATTGATGAAACCGGCGCATCGCCACTGGCAAAAGAGCTTTTCAGGTTCCCATTTGTAAAAGAGGTGTTTATGGATGAGAACTATATCTCTATCACCAAATACGCGGTATCGGAATGGGATGAAGTAACTGCCGAAGTGCGCAGCTTTATCCGTACCTACATTGAAGACGGAAAACCTGTGATTGATGAAACTTATATTCAGGCGACACCTCAGGCCGAAAAACAGCAGGAAGCCTATTTCGACAGCCTGGACAGCACTTCACAGCGCATCATCAACATACTTGAAGAATACGTGAAGCCCGCGGTTCAGGGTGATGGCGGTAACATTGCCTTTGATTCTTACGATGAAAAAGAAAAACGCGTAAAGGTAATATTACAGGGTGCCTGCAGCGGATGCCCTTCATCAACCTTTACCCTGAAGAGCGGTATCGAGAATATGCTGAAGGATATGCTCAACGATGAAGAAATTAAAGTGGAAGCTTTAAACGCATAGTTAAAAAGGGGTTGCCTCAAAAGTAGTAATACTATCAGATATATTCCATTTGGACGACAGGAGAATCTCTTTCAATCAATTTAAAATCAGTGTTGAGATTTCTCCTGTCGTCGAAATATAACTCTTGAGATAAACTCATTTTTATTACCCTTTTTTCTTATTTGCCTTTTCCTTTTTCACGAGGGTATTGGTCTTCTCATTGTATACAGCCTCATCAATCTTTTGCCCGGTTTTGCTGAACACCTTTATTTTGGGGTCTTCGTGCGTACCGGTTATTACTATCGGTATTCCTATCAATCCGCCCGGGGGCAGGCCAAGCCGCATCCGGAGATCGAGCAGGCCATCAAAACTTGTAGTACCTTTTATCGTTGGACGGAAGCCTGCTACTTTAAAGGTAAAGTCATCAATGCGCACCAGGTTGTTATCAATACGGGTTTTTATGTTGATGCCTTTCAGGTCGGGATTGTTCATGCTCTTGTTCCCGGTCTTGTCGCTCACACCGCTAAATAGCTTAAGTCCTACCACCTTTACATCCCTGACGGAAATGGTCCCACCGCCTTCCAGCGAAGCCATGATCGGGCTCATATTGCCGTCGAGATCGCCTTTGAGTTTATAATCCAGTGATATAATACCCTCGGCTTTTTCGGCAGCGGTAACCAGTTCACGAAACAGCGGTATTTCTTTGTAAGCACGCTGTACGCTGAAATCTTTCGCCCGGAAATGAATATCAAAATTGGCGTCCATGGGCGACTCATCATCATATCCCGCATCTATGCCCACGGTAGCGCCAATTATATTGAAGTTTGTATTTTCCAGGAACAGCTTTCCTTTTGCAATGCCAACTTTTCCAATAAGGTTGTTGAGTGTCATGCCTGTATACTCCACCTTATCAATGTTCGTGATAAGCGATACATTCAGGTTTTTAGGCAATACCACTACCCCGCTCATTTTCGGGTTCTCTTCTTTGGCATATTCTACCTCGGCCTTGCGGTCTTTATTTTCGCCTTCCTGCAGCGCCATAAATTCATCTACTTTTACCAGCTTCGATTTCAGGTTGAAGTTGCCACTAAGCGTGCCGTTCGATTCTAAAAAGTAATTGATGGTATTCAGCAGGTAGCCGTTGATGGCAAAATCCGACTTGCCGTAGGCCGCCTTAAACTTATCGAACCACATCTTTTCATTTTGGAACGTAAAATATCCTTCATTAATAAAGAACGCTTTCGGGAACAATTCGGATGTCGTCTTAATGTTTTTCAATATCAGGCTGCCTTTATTGTCCAGTTTATCATATTGACCTGTTGTAGCATAACTCTGCCTCCCCTTCAAGGCAAGGTCGGCTTTGGCATAGCCTGTTACATCCAGGCCTTGCTGTTTAAATACTTTATAGATACGTCCAACATTCAACTCTCCCTTCATCCGTGCATCATACGCCACATCTTCAAAGTTGGAAACCGTTGCATTTACATACACCAGATTTCCTTCGAACACGAATGAGACCGGGGTAACGGCTACCTTAAGGTCTTCGAATGTACCCCTGGCGTTCTGCACATTTGCCACAAATTTTATATCGGTAATCGGGTTAGGGTAGTAAGAAGTCTTTAGCCATCCGTTTTGCAGGTTGATGCCGCCTTTGGCTTTGGGGAACATTTTTCTTGTGGCGCTATACATACCATCAGCCTCAATGTCGGTTTTCAGTACACCACGCAGATCCATATTCCGGATCCCCAGCGCGCTGTCGAGCGTTTTCAGGTCGAGTGATCCTTTAACATTCGCTTTTACTGCCATTTCGCTGAGGCCGCTTGTCTGCAAGAAAGCCCGGAAGTAATCTTTCTCCCCTACTTTAAAATCCAGCTTGCGGAGGTTGATATTGAGTTTCTCCACATCAAGTGAAGGCAGCATGGCATTCAGGTCCATCGTAAAATCAGACAGCGGCACGGGCGCATCGGCATACTCCACAAAGCCATCATTGATCTTAAGGTTTAGGCCAAGATCGGGCTGTTGGCCTGTCGCGGCATTATAACGCCCCTTGAAAGTGAGCAGCAGGTCGCTCCGTCCTTTTATTTTGGTATCATCCAGCCAGGTAAGGTATTGTGGCGGCAGTACCGAAAGCAGGTCCTTTACGCTACCATTCTCAGAAGCGGCATCGAGATTGATGTTATAGCCGTCACGTAATATTGTGAACTCACCGGTGAATTCTACAGGAAGCCGGTTGATCCTCAATTCGTTCTTTTGCAGTATGAATGACAATGAATTGGTATTGATCCGTGTAATAAGGTCGGCCTTCAGGAATTTCTTTTCCAGATAAGGCACACGGTCGTAATAAAAGTCAACAGAGTCGATCCGGGCATCAGTCCGGAGATCAAAGACATCTTCACTAAGGTCGCCTTTGCCTATATAATTAAAGCCGTATGCATCAACCAATATTTTTGCCGAGCGGTCATTATACCGGATACGGCAGTTGTCAAAATCTATGCGGTCGAGCCGTATCGCGGTCCCTTCGGCTGTGGTATCCTTAGGCCGGTCATTCTCCGAAATATATATATTATAGTTCGCCTGGCCTTTCGTATTGACCTGTACATCTATAAAGGCATCCGACACATACAGTTCATCGATCTTCACCTCATTATCAAAAATGAGCCTTTTCAGGTTGATGCCAAAAGCCACCTGCTTCGCTTTAAGCAAGGTATCATTCTGAAAGGGTGCCGATCCTTTTAGGGAAAGGTCGTCAAGGGATACCGTAAGCGATGGAAAATGCGTAAAAAACGACAGCTTCGATTCAGAGAAGTTGAGTTCTCCGGCGAGGCTTTGATTCGCAAGCCTTTTTACCTGTTCCGATACGGTTCCCGGGAACAGCAGCGGAATGAGGAACATGAGCAACAGTAATGATGCTATTGTAATTCCGGTCCACTTCAGCACTTTTAGTGCAATTGTTTTTATGCGCGTTTTCATAGCTCAACTCCGTTAAATCCAATTTAAAAGTAGGTTTTTCCTGTTAATTCATAATCTTATTTAACGCTGCATTAATATAGTTTGGTAATGTGCCAGTTTTCGGGTAACTTTACTTTTTCCACATTTTTTATATGAAAAGACCTGTCATAATACTAACATTAGGCTCATTGATCATGTCCTGCAACCCAACGAATAAAGCCGCTTCCATTGGTGAAGACAACCCGCTTTTAGCTTCATTTGAAACACCATACGAGGTGCCGCCGTTCCACCTTATAAAGAACGGGCACTACAAGCCCGCCATTTTGGAAGGTATCCGCGTCCATCAGGCTGAAATAGACCAGATAGCGGGCACCAAAGAGGCCCCGACATTCAGCAACACTATTGTAGCACTTGAAAATTCGGGAACACTGCTAAACCGGGTAACAACTATATTTGGCAACCTTAATAGCGCCAACACCAACGATACGCTGCAGGCCATAGCACAGGAAATGGCTCCGGAATTGTCGGCGCACAACGATAATATCTACCTGAATGCCAAGCTATTTTCCCGTGTAAAGAAAATTTGGGATACTCAGTCGGGCCTGAAACTGAACCCGGAAGATGCCAAACTCCTGGAGAAAAAATACAAGGCGTTTGTTCGCAGCGGCGCCAACCTCAACGAAAAGCAAAAAGAACGGCTTCGTGCCATAAATAGTGAACTATCTGTGCTTTCTCTTAAGTTCGGCGATAATGTACTGGCCGAGAACAACGCGTTCCAATTGGTGGTCGATAACAAAAAAGACCTCGCCGGCCTTCCGGATGAAGTGGTGCAGACTGCCGCAGATGATGCCAAAGCCGCCGGAAAAGACGGGAAGTGGCTGTTTACGCTACACAACGCCAGCGTAATGCCTTTCCTGCAATATGCAGCAAACCGCGAGCTCCGTAAAAAGATATGGGTCGCCTACCAGAACCGCGGCAATAATGGCAATAGCCAGGATAACAAAGCAAATGTGGCACAAATGGCTAATCTTCGCAATGAGAAAGCCCAACTGTTGGGCTATGCCAATCATGCCGCCTATGTTCTTGAAGAACGCATGGCAAAAACGCCTGAGAAAGTGTACGAGCTGCTGGATAAACTTTGGAAACCCGCGCTGGCAAAGGCCAAAGCCGAAGAAGCCGATATCAAAAAAGTGATGGAAGCCGACGGCATAACCGACCAGGTGCAGCCATATGACTGGCGCTACTATACAGAGAAAATCCGCAAGGAGCGGTACGACCTTGACGAGCAGGAGATCAAACCCTATTTTAGCCTGGACAATGTACGCAAAGGCATCTTTACAGTTACAGAGAATCTTTACGGACTAAAGTTCAGGGAGCTGAAAGACGTTCCTAAATATCATGACGAGGTAACGGTTTGGGAAGTGACCGAGAAAGATGGCAAGCATGTAGGCATCCTGTACATGGACTTTTTCCCAAGGGCGAGCAAGAAAGGCGGCGCCTGGATGACATCGTACCGCAAACAGAAAATAAGTGACGGTAATCGTCTTGCACCTGTCATCTCTATTGTATGCAACTTCTCCAAGCCTACAGCGGGCAACCCGGCATTGTTGACCTTTGATGAGACAACCACCTTCTTCCACGAGTTTGGGCACGCGCTTCATGGCCTGCTGAGCAATGTGACCTATGAGAGCCTTTCGGGAACCAGCGTACCTACAGATTTTGTGGAGCTGCCGTCGCAGATCATGGAAAACTGGGCAGCAGAGCCGGAAGTACTGAAAATGTATGCAAAACACTATAAAACAGGCGAAACCATTCCCGATGCGCTGATTAAGAAACTACAGGAGTCAGCTACTTTCGACCAGGGATTTGCCACAGTAGAATATCTTGCCGCCAGCTACTTAGATCTCGATTACCACTCACTCAAACAACCTCTTACCGGAGACGTTACAGCTTTCGAAGCCGAAGGCATGAAGCGTATCGGCCTGCCGTCATCTATCATCCCTAGGTACAGGAGTACGTACTACAACCACATCTTCAACGGAGGCTATTCTGCCGGTTATTACAGCTATATATGGTCGGGAGTACTCGACACCGATGCCTTTGAAGCCTTCAAATCCAGGTCATTGTTTGACGCAGCCACAGCCAAATCCTTCCGTACCAATATCCTGGAGCGTGGCGGAACAGGTGATGCACAGCAGATGTATAGGACCTTCCGCGGAGCGGAGCCGTCAATAGAACCGCTGCTGAAAAAACGGGGATTGAATTCAGAAAAAGCAGTACAATAGCAAATTAAAAATGTAAGCCATTTCTATAAAAGAAGTGGCTTTTTGCTTAATACTTTCATCCGTACTTCGGAATTCAGAAAAAAAGAAAGCTCAAAACATCCTTTCGGAATTTTGAGCTTTTTTATGAATTGTAAATTTTAAAATCACTTTACGGTAAAAATCGCCTACGCGAAAATTTATCCGTGGTATACCCTTGAAGCTATAATCTTGCCATCTTTAATTTCCAGCACCTCGGCAACGAGCATATCGTTTTCTCCCTCCACGCTCCGGGTGTATTCCATAAATACGCGATGGTCGTTTGCAGTGAGCGAAGACACTTTGTAATGCAGTGTCGGCAATCTGTCGAAAGCATCCTGCCACCAGCCTCTCATGGCTTCACGACCTTTAACGATACCGCCGGTTTCAGGCTGGCGTATTTTTAGCTTGGGGCTAAAGTGTTCCGCATCTTCGGTGTAAAGGTCCAGCAGCCGTTCGAGCTGTTTGGTATTAAAGGCTTCGAACCATTTCATGGCAATGTGCTCAATGTCCCTTGCCTGCATACTATACGTTCTTCAGGTTGATAACCTCCTGTTCGGTAAGGAACCTCCAGTTACCGCGCGGCAGGTTCTTTTTGGTAAGGCCGGCAAAAGATACACGGTCTACCTTCAGTACGTCGTATTTGAAACTTTCAAAAATGGCACGAACCACTTTTACGTTAGGGGTACGGAGCTTAAGGCCGATCTCGGTCTTGGCTTCGCCTTCAATATAGCTTATCTCATCGATAAATAGCTTGTGGCCATCGAGCGTTACTCCGGAGGCCATTTTCTCAAGGTCTTCAAACTTAAGGTTCTTATCGAGCGACACCTGGTATATCTTGAATGATTTTTGGTTTGGCAGGCCAAACTTCCTTATCATATCGGTATCATTCGTAAAAATAAGCAGTCCCGTAGTATTTTTATCCATACGGCCTATAGCCTGTATCTTAGCTTTTGTTGCAGAACGCACCAGTTCCATAACATTGCGCATATCCCTGTCTTCATCACCGGATGTGGTAAAATTTTTGGGCTTATTGAGCAGTATGTATTCTTTCTTTTCGGGAGTAATGGTTGTGCCGTCAAACTCTACTTTATCTGTAATCTTTACAATGCGGCCCATTTCTGTAACCACCTGCCCGTTTACTTTTACGTTTCCGCTTTGAATGTAGATATCAGCATCCCTGCGCGAACACATACCCGAATTGGAAATGAATTTATTCAGGCGTATCTCGTCCGGGTTGGTTTTCTTTGCAGGCGCTTTTGGCTTTTCTGCAGGTTTGCCAGCCGGGCCTTTGCCTTTTATAAAGGCGGCTTTGCGTACTCCGGGCTTGCTTTCATCTTCCGCGTCCGGTTTTGCCGAAGGCTTGGGTTTCCTTGCCTTATTCATTGGTTTAGATGGACCCGCGCTCTTCTTTCTCGCTCCGCTGTTTCCCCTGCCCGGGCCTCCGCCCCTGTTACTGCCGTTGTTCATTTCTTCGAATATTTTTGCAAAGATAGTCGAAATCAGGTGAAAAGCGAAGAAAGGAACGCGGATGGCGAATTATATTAAAAACACATAGAGTGCAAGGCTTATCAGTCTTATCAAAATTTTTGCGAACCTTTGCAGGTGAATTACCTCTGCCTTTCGAATTACAGTATGGAAATAAGGTTCCTGCCATGCAGCAGTACCGATGGCTCTATCAGGACGATACTGAGTACCCCTGCCACAATAAGCAGCTTCAGGAGGTTGTGCAATTTCAGGAAGTCTTTTTGGGTTTCAGACTTCCATAGTAAGGTGAGGAAATACAGGATCACGATCATCCCGCCGTAAAAATACATATCCATATAGCCCACATCATATACCGCAACCAGCAGGTAAACGGGTATAACCGTCAGGAATGTAAGCCCCATTACGGTAGCCTTGGCTGTTTTCTCGCCATAGCGAACAGGTATGGTCTGGTAATCGGCTACGATGTCGCCCCTGATATTCTCCAAATCTTTGATGATCTCCCTGATAAGCAGAAGCAGAAACAGGAAGGTGGCGTGGGCGAAGATAACCTGGTAGAAATTCTTGAAATACATAAGGATGCCAAAAAAGGGAAGCACCGCCAGTAAAGCCGCGGTGAGATTACCAATGATGGGATATTTTTTCAGCTTGTGCGAATAGAACCAAATGAGAAAAATGTACATGGAAAAAAACACCCCCGCTTTCCACGAGACTATAAGCGCCAGTACTACCACGGTGAAGTTTAGCGCGAAATACACTTTTAGCTTGGTCGCCTGGCTTACAAGCCTGTCGAGCATCGACTTCTTAGGGCGGTTTATAAGATCCTTTTGTGCGTCGTAAAAATTATTAATGATATAGCCCGAGGCAATGGTAAGCGAAGAAGCCAGAACGATAAGGAACAGGTTAAGGTCGAGGATAACATTGAGCGCGCCTTCCTCGGGAGCCAGTATAAAAATGGCCGAGAGGTATTGCGCCAGCGCGATGATGGGGATGTTGTAGCCACGTACCACCGAGAACATGCTGAGAACCTTCATGCGGGTAAGCCGTGTTTTCCTTGATGCCATTACAATTGATGCTTTTTTAGTATCAACTGTAAAGATAGGAAGATATTGCGAATACAGCAACAAAGCAATACTGCATGTCTTTAGCATTTTAAGTCAATACAAGTCAGGTCAAACAAAAACCCCCGCCAAATGACGAGGGTTCCTATAAACTATTTCAGGCTGAGAATCACTCTCAATACTGAATTCTCAACTCTAAGATCTTAGTAACGGTAGTACTCCGGCTTAAATGGCCCTTGTACCTCCACACCAATATAATCAGCCTGGTCGTCACGAAGCGTTTCAAGCTCCACGCCAAGTTTGGCAAGGTGAAGTGATGCCACTTTTTCGTCAAGGTGCTTAGGCAGCATATATACTTTGTTTTCGTACTGGTCGCTATTCGCCCATAGCTCCAGTTGCGCAAGCGTCTGGTTGGTGAACGAGTTACTCATTACAAAGCTCGGGTGGCCAGTAGCACATCCAAGGTTTACAAGGCGGCCCTCGGCAAGGATGATGATATCTTTACCATTAATCGTGTATTTGTCTACCTGCGGCTTGATCTCCACTTTGCTTGCGCCATGTGTTTTGTTAAGCCATGCCATATCGATCTCGTTGTCGAAGTGGCCGATGTTGCACACTACGGTCTTGTCTTTCATTTTTTCGAAGTGGCTGCCCACAACGATATCTTTGTTGCCAGTAGTCGTGATGATAATGTCGGCATTACCGATAACGGTATCCAGCCTTTTCACCTCATAACCGTCCATAGCAGCCTGAAGGGCACAGATGGGGTCGATTTCAGTTACTGTAACAATAGAACCTGCGCCACGGAAAGAAGCTGCAGTGCCTTTACCTACATCTCCGTAACCGCATACTATTACACGCTTACCGGCAAGCATAAGGTCGGTAGCACGGCGGATAGCATCCACGGCACTTTCCTTACAGCCATATTTGTTGTCGAATTTCGACTTGGTAACAGAGTCGTTCACGTTGATAGCCGGCATAACAAGCGTGCCGTTCTTCATCCTTTCGTAAAGACGGTGAACACCTGTAGTAGTCTCCTCGCTCAGGCCTTTGATGCCAGCGGCAAGTTCAGGGAAACGGTCAAATACCATATTGGTAAGGTCGCCGCCATCATCAAGGATCATATTCAGCGGCTCACGGTTTTCACCAAACCAAAGCGTCTGCTCGATACACCAGTCGAATTCCTCTTCGTTCATACCTTTCCAGGCGTAAACCGAAATACCGGCAGCAGCGATCGCGGCAGCGGCATGGTCCTGCGTAGAGAAAATGTTGCATGAGCTCCAGGTAACCTCAGCACCCAGGGCAACAAGCGTTTCGATAAGTACAGCAGTCTGGATCGTCATGTGAAGGCAACCTGCAATACGCGCGCCTTTAAGCGGCTGCGAAGCGCCATATTCTTTCCTCAGTGACATAAGCCCCGGCATTTCTGCCTCAGCAAGCTCTATCTCTTTCCTTCCCCATTCCGCAAGCGAAATATCTTTTACTTTATAAGCCACGAATGGCACTGTGTTAGTACTCATGAATATTGTATATTTGTATTAGCAAAAAATTTTTGCAAATTTAGTGAATTGGTTTTTAATCAGGCACTTTAAAATTTTATTCTAATCTGCAAAAAAACGGGACGCCCCCGAATTAATACTAATGCCTCTCTATAAATCTGTTACCATAGCGCCGGGCATGCAGCTCCTTATCTGGAAGATCACCGAAAGCATCGACGAGCTTGCCACCGGTGTACGCCTGCGTGATGCCTGCGTGCTGAAGATGGAAAAAATGTATTCGGAACAGCACCGCAAAGCACTGTTGGCCGTACGCAGGCTGATGCAGGAAGTGGGCTACTCAGACCTGGACCTGTATTACGGGCCCGATGGTAAACCGCACCTTACCGACGGCACCAACATCTCGATAACACACTCCTATTCGTTTGCAGCCATTATCATCGGTCGCCGCAACAGCGGTATCGATATGGAGATGCAGCGGGAGAAAGTGGTTACCATTGCCGATAAGTTCGTCGACCTTGAATTTGCGTTTCTCGATCCGACACATATGGAAGAATACATGCGGAAGCTCATCGTAATATGGGGCGTAAAGGAAGCTATATATAAAATGGTGTCGCGAAAAGGCCTTAGTTTTAAGCAGCATATTAACGTACATCCTTTTGAAATAACCGATTGGGAAGGTACCGCGGCTGTAAAATTTGAAGAACTGGACGAAACCTATCCTTTCCGATTTGATGAGATAGAAGGCTTTACAATGGTATACTGCCTTGAAGAACTATTATAATGGCAGAATTTACAGAGTACCTGTTCCGGCAGTTTGACACCTACACGCCCCTCCAGCTTTCTTTGGAACTGACGGCCATTTTCTTTGGGCTGCTGAGTGTGATCTTTTCAGCACGAAACAGTATATTGGTATATCCCACGGGGCTGGTAAGCACACTCATCTTTGTGTATATCTACGCTACAGCCGACCTGTATGGCGATATTATCATTAATATATATTATTTCTACATGAGTGTTTACGGATGGGTATTATGGGCTCGGGGAATAGACGATAATCACCTAAAAATAACCACCATAAAAGGTAAAGATAATCTAAAATGCCTTTTTATATTCATATTTTCGGTTATATTTGTTGCCCTGGTTTACTATTGGTTCGGCATGTTCGGGCTCTGGTGGACCTATGTTGACACCTTTACCACCGGGTTATTTTTCGTCGGGATGTGGCTTTTGGCAAAACGCAAGATCGAGAACTGGGCCTACCTTATTGCCGGAGATGTGATCGTAATAGGGATATACTTTTACAAAGGCCTCATTTTTACCGCATTATTTTATATACTATTAACTATAATCGCCATTTTTGGCTACAGGGAATGGAAGAAAATATTACACAACCAAAGACGACTTCAATAGATATTATAATAGTTGCAGACAACCCGCACAGCGGGCTCGGCAAAACCCTTTCGGACTTTATAAACCCCGACAGAAAAGATGCCCGGGAGTTTGTTTATCATAGTAACACAACCACGGTTGCAGAAACCTGCGACAGCCCGCAGCTTTACATTGTTGCAGGAAATAGCGCTGAACTTAAAGTGTTGGAAAGTAAAAATGCCCTTTACGTAGCGATCCCTGGTGAAAATCTCACGGAAGAAGCGAAAGCCGTGATGGAGAATCTTGAAAAAACCCTCGACCTTGGCTTCACCATTTCAGACTTCGTACAAATGAACCGTTGCGGCATACCTGTAGAAAAAGTGCGCAGCCACCTGCTTACCTTCAGGAATGGCCTCACAAAGATACAGCTCAAAAAACCCGCGGTCCTCAATGACGGGCTTTTCGGACTGGATGCTTCGCGTGCCAATGAGCTTGCGGATTATTTTGACCAAAAGAAAGAAAACGTAAAGCTGATGAAATTCGTTCCCGCATCGGGTGCGGCCAGCCGTATGTTCAAGTTTGTATGCGAATTCCTTGCGGAGTTCGATTCCGAAAAAGAAACGATCAACGCCTACATTAATCGCAGGAAGGATGAAGCCCTTAATGTGTTCCTGATCGGTATCGATAAATTCCCCTTCTTTAATGATATCCTTAAGGTTACCAAAGAAGACCCGGAATACGCAAACCTCCCGAAAGACCTGCGTTATTTCAATTTCGTAAAGACGATGCTCACGCATAAGGCTTTCGATTATGCCAACAAGCCAAAAGGCATATTGCCTTTCCACCAATATGAGGGCTTTACCGCCACACCGGTACACGAGCACCTTAAGGAATGTGCCGCTTACAGCACTTCCAATGGCGTTGCTGACGTACATTTCACGATATCTGAAGAACATCTCGACGGATTTCTGGACGCTGTAAAAGACGCGAAAAATATTGTGGAAGCCGAACACGGCATCACGATCAACATAAACTTCTCCTACCAGCACAAGCAGACCGACACCATAGCGGTAGATGTATACAACCAGCCGTTCCGTAATGATGACGGCACATTGCTGTTTCGACCGGGGGGGCACGGCGCGCTTATACAGAACCTCAATGAACTGGATGCCGATATTGTGTTTGTAAAGAACATCGACAACGTAAGCCATAACAATGTGGAGACCATTGCATTGTATAAAAAAGCGCTTGCAGGGCTGCTTATGGACTTGCAGGAGCAGGTGTTTGCCTGCCTTCGCAAGATAGACCAGGGCGATGTAACCGAACAGGAGTTCAGGAATATGTTTGCGTTTGCAATGGCTAAACTCTCTGTTGATGTACCCGAAGACATAATGAAGTTTACACATGAGCACAGGCTGGATTTTGCAAAAAAAATATTCAACAGGCCTATCCGCGTCTGCGGCATGGTAAAGAACGAAGGCGAACCGGGCGGCGGGCCGTTCTGGGTGAAGGGAGATAACGGAAAGCTGTCGCTTCAGATCGTGGAAAGTTCGCAGGTAGACCTCGACAACCCGGCACAAAAAGATATACTATTGGCATCAACGCATTTTAACCCCGTAGACCTGGTTTGCGGCCTGAAAGACTATAAAGGCCAGAAATTCGACCTTAATGAATTCGTTGATCCGGCTACAGGTTTTATCGTATACAAAAACAAGATGGGCAAGGATGTGAAATCGTACGAGCTCCCGGGATTGTGGAATGGTGCCATGGCCGGATGGATAACCGTTTTCGCCGAAGTGCCTCTTGCCACATTTAACCCTGTAAAAACTGTTAATGACCTTTTGAAACCGGCGCATCAGCCGGCTTAATTTTAGATGTAAGAATGTAGATTTAAGATTGGGCTTCACTCAAACCTGGTATTGCATATATAATTGAGCAGGAGCGTAACTCAATCTGAATTCTGAAATCTACAATCTGAAATAAATTATGGATATAGAAAGAATAAAACAAGAACTCGATTACAAAGCGGTACGCAGCAGCGGTGCCGGCGGGCAGAACGTAAACAAGGTATCTTCTAAGGTGGTACTGAGCTTTAACCTGGCCACTTCGCAATCGCTTACAGATGAGGAAAAAGCGCTAGCCGAAACACGCCTTGCCTCCCGCCTTACCAACGACAACATACTGATTCTGCAGTGTGACGAAGATCGCAGCCAACTGCGCAATAAAGACCTGGTAACAAGGCGTTTCCTTGAAGTAATGGAAAACGCACTGAAAGAAGTAAAGCCGAGAAAGGCTACAAAAATTCCGCGTTCCATTATTAAAAAACGCATCGAAGGCAAACGAAGGCAGTCGGAGATTAAGCAGTCGCGGAAGAGGCCAGATTTTTAAAATTTCAGATTGAGTTTTACTCAAAATCCTGGCATTGCGGCTCTTTACCGTAGATGCTTGGAAAAATCTGAAATCTACAATCTGAAATCTGAAATTATTAACTACATTTGCCCCGTCTCAAAGGGGTGCCCTAAATAATCGGGCTGAGATCATACCCAAAGAACCTGGGCGGGTAATGCCGCCAAGGGAAACAGGCAACACAACGCGGAGTGCACGCCGCAGGATTGCCAAAGCATCATTTTATTAATTTAAACAACAAGAATAATCGCCCCTTTTATTCGTAAATACATTTTTACGGATGAAAATTTTATTCGACCAAAAAAACATCTTCCTCACGGCATTCGGCCTTGCTGCATTTTCTGCTTTAGCACAGGAACCCGCCGCGCAGGACACCATCAAACCAAAGAACTATAAACTCGACGAGGTACTGGTACAGGCCGTTCGCGCCAACAGCAAAACCCCGGTAACCTTCAGCAACATTTCTAAAGAAGAACTTGCCCCGCGAAACCTGGGGCAGGACATCCCGGTATTGCTCAATTACCTTCCATCTGTCGTAACGACTACCGATGCCGGTAATGGTATCGGCTACACCGGTATCCGCGTACGTGGTGCCGATGCGACACGGGTAAACGTAACCATCAACGGTATCCCGTATAACGATGCCGAATCGCAGGGAACTTTTTGGGTAAACATGCCCGACTTCGCGTCTTCGGCAGAAAACATCCAATTGCAAAGAGGCGTAGGTACATCTACTAATGGTGGCTCGGCTTTCGGCGCCAGCCTGAACGTACTCACCGATGCCTTTAAGCACGAAGCAGAAGGCGAGATATCCAATTCTTTCGGAAGCTTCAATTCACGCAAGCATACCGTAAAATTCAGTTCCGGGCTGATGAACGACCGTTTTGAGCTTGCCGGACGCTTATCGAATATTGCCTCTGACGGGTACATAGACCGTGCGGAATCTGACCTGAAGTCGTATTTCCTCCAGGGAACTTACGTAGGCAACACAACCCTTATTAAAGCGCTTGTTTTTGGCGGTACAGAGCGTACGTACCAGGCATGGAACGGTATTGACGCCGCTACCCTGAACCGGGACAGGCGATTCAATTATTCGGGTATGTATACCGATGCGCAGGGACGTGAGCGCTTTTATGACAATGAGACCGACAACTACCAGCAGGATCACTACCAGCTGCACTGGAACGAACGCATCAGCGACAACTGGAGTACCAACCTGGCCTTCCATTATACTATTGGGAAAGGCTATTACGAGAACTATCGCGATAACGATACGTACGCCGACTATGGCCTGCAAAACCCAGTGGTAGACGGTGTGGAACTAACCGAAGAAGACCTGATAACCCGCAAATGGCTGAAGAACAATTTTTACGGAACCACCTTCTCTGCCAACTATAAAAAGGATGCTCTCGACGTGATCGTGGGCGGGGCATGGAACAAATACGAAGGCGACCACTTTGGCGAAGTAATCTGGGCGCGCTACTCGCAGGATACGCAGCCGGACGACCATTACTATGATGACTATGCCGCAAAGACCGACCTGAATATATATGCAAAGGCGACATACGACATTACTGCAAAGTTTAGCCTGTTCGGCGACCTGCAATACCGTACCGTAAACTACAAGGCCAATGGTGTGCTGGCCGATCCTGTGGATGACACTTTCGATTTCTTTAACCCGAAAGCAGGGCTTACCTATTCGGTGAACGATAAGCATACGCTATACCTTTCGTATGCGCGTGGCAATAAAGAACCGCGCCGTGACGACTATGAGAATGGCAGTACGAAGCCTGAAAGCCTGAACGATTTCGAACTGGGCTGGAGGTTCCGCTACCATGGCATGGCCATTAATGTGAATACCTACTACATGCGTTACAAAGACCAATTGGTGCTTACGGGGGCACTGAATGATGTAGGCGCGCCTGTTTATGCAAATAGCGGCGACAGCTACCGCATGGGAATTGAGGCAGACGCATCCATACCGCTTACGAAAGACTTCACGTTAAGGCCGAACGTTGCCATTAGCGACAACAAGAATATCGACTTTTTTAATACGTCGGACAACGGCGTGGAAAACCTGGGCAAGACCGAGATTGCGTTCTCTCCTTCCGTTATCGGGGCACTACAGCTTATCTATCGCAAAGATAACCTGCATGCCATGCTGGCAACCAAATATGTTGGTGAGCAGTTTATGGATAACCTGGAGTCGGCGAATGCCAAACTTAATGCGTATACTACAACCGACCTGAATGTAAGCTATGAGTTCAAACCGAATAAAATATTCAAATCGATCGTAGTGAGCGGGCTTGTAAACAACATTTTTGATGAGCTGTATGTTTCTAACGGGGCAATGTGGGGCGACCCATATTACTTCCCGCAGGCAGGCATCAATTTCCTTGCGGGTCTTACCCTGAAATTCTGATAATACCAACTAAAAATTACTACTGTTAAAGCAGGGGCATTAGCTCCTGCTTTTTTTATAAGGGAAATCCGCAAAAAACAAAAGCCCCCATAAAGGAGGCTTAAGCAAGGATGAATTGGTTGGTTTTTATTATGATACAGGCACAATCACCTTGGCCTGTTTTGGATTGCGCATGATAAAGGCAAACAGCGCTACAAGTACAGCCGGTACAGCAACAATCATAGCCAGTTTACGGTTACTGATCGCTCCGTAATTAGAGCTGAAGTCCGGGGATAATACTATCGCTATAATACATACTCCGATTGTTGCAAACAAAACCATGGCTGCCGTTTTACGGCCCGGCTTGAACAGGAATACTGCCGATATAAGAGATGTAACAACCAGCAGGCCCATCATAACCCCTATTACAGTAAATGTTCCTGAGGAAGGGATGTTCATAAGCTCTTCCGCATCTGCAATCTGCTCGTTCATAAGATCGGCCTCTTCGCCTGACATATTCTTAACCTGCTCCTTCATCATATCCAGGTCTTTACGGCCTTGTTCAAAAAATGCTGCCGATTCTTTCGCATCATTGGCGTCACGAAAATTGCGAACCACTCCAAGAGCGCCCATTCCTACTGCTGCAAGTACTGCGATAATTCCTAAAATTCTAAGTAAAATTCTCATAATGTTTGTTTTATTGGTTATAAATTTTGTTTTAATGCCTAAATGCAGGACAAAAATATATAAGAGAAATCTACCAATTTCAGCAAATGAACATCTGTAGCGATCTGACGAATATTTGCGGGACAGTTATGAAAATTTGTAAAATCGGGCCAATAAAAAATCCCCTGTGCAGACAGGGGATCGTATAGAATAAGGATAGGATACGGGCTAATTATATACCCTTATCATTGTTTCACCAAGGCGCTGCACACGGTAAGGTTTCAGCGGATAGCGGACATCCGCTTCCGGAAGACCTGTAAACAAGCTATACGCTACATCATCGCAGGGACAAACAACATTGATGCCGTCGGGTTCCAGCCTGGAGCATGCTGTAAGCTCCTGGTTAGGGCAGCTGGCCTCATAGGCGGTATATCCACTGCCGGTATTCATCACGATAACACCATTAATGCCAATACCCGCCTGGTTTACATAAATCGGGTTGGCGGGAAAACGCAATGGGGAATAGAGCGGGAGGCTGAGGTCCAGGTCTATTGAAAAATTGTAATTGGGCAGGTAGCGGTTGTTGTTATTATAATTGTCGGCATCGCACGCCGCAATGGCAGCTACCGCGATGAGCAACAGGAGATATTTCTTCATGGATGTAAAATTTTGGCCTCAGGATTATGAAACAAATTTAATTTAATTAACTTTGGTGAATGCTATTGCAGGATTAAAAATTGAATTAATATAAAAATACTATCTTTGTAAAAAGAAATCCCGTGCCCATGGGATTTTTTCTATTTATATAAACGATGAAGTTATGAGTACAGTATCTTACTACACAGCTGAGGGACTAAAAAAATTAAAAGATGAGCTCGACCAGCTAAAAAGCATTGAAAGGCCAAAAGCCAGCCAGGCTATAGCCGAAGCAAGAGACAAAGGCGACCTTTCTGAAAACGCGGAATATGACGCGGCCAAAGAGGCCCAGGGCCTTTTGGAGCTGAAAATAGCCAAGATGGAAGAAGTGGTGGCAAACGCGAGGCTTATCGATGAGTCACAGCTCGACGTATCAAAAGCGCTGGTACTTTCTACTGTAAAGATAAAGAACCAGGCCAATGGCATGGAAATGAAATATACCCTTGTAGCCGAAAGCGAAGCTGACCTGAAAACCGGCAAAATATCGGTTACTTCCCCTATTGGCAAAGGCCTTTTGGGTAAATCGGTAGGTGAAACCGCAGAGATCCAGGTGCCAAACGGCATCCTGAAATTTGAGGTGCTTGAAATAACAAGGGACTAAGTTATGGCATCTATTTTCACTAAAATAGTAAACGGCGAACTCCCGGCTTATAAAATAGCGGAAGACGACCGCTTTTTGGCATTCCTGGACGTAAACCCGAATGCGAAAGGCCACACGCTTTGCATACCGAAAGAAGAAATCAATAAGGTATTTGACATGGAGCAGGAACATTACCTGGCCCTGATGGCGTTTTCGTATAAAGTAGCCAAAGCGATAGAAAAGACAGTTGCCTGCAAGCGCGTAGGTATGTCGGTGATAGGCCTTGAAGTGCCGCATGTGCACGTGCACCTGATTCCGCTCAATGAGATGGATGAAATGCGGTTTACTAAAAAAGTGAAACTTGAAAAAGAAGAATTGGAAGCCCTGGCAAAGGCCATTGCAGATAATTTGTAAAAATAATGAAACCGGGATATGCTTCCGGTTTTTTTATTACCACAATATTAACGATAGGCTTTTACGTTATTTTGTATTATTGCACACTAACTTAACACAAATAGTATGAAAAAATTAATCGGATTGGGCATTGCGCTGCTGTGTCTTTCAGCCTGTTCGGACGATGATAAGTCGGACCCGGCAGTAAACCTGGACCAACTTCAAAAGAGGTGGTATCCCGTATCGTTCAAATTGGGCGGCCAGACCACACAATATCCCGGCCACATGCCCTGCGGTAAGGACTACCTGGAATTCCAGGCCAGTAATGTGGTAAGAGACGTAGACTATTTTGACTGCCAGCAGGATCCGGATATTGCAACCGGAACGTATACCGCTACAGAAGAAACCCTTAGCTACACCATTGATGGCGTTACGGAAACCTTTACCCTGAAAAAGCTTAGCTCCCGCAGGATGGAAACAGAGGCCACAATAAACGGTGCTACGGTAACAACCATCTATACCAGTACGCCATAAGAAGCCCGGCAATAAATTCGTAAGTTATTTAATTTTAGCTTGTTCTTTATTTGAATAAAATTTCTTACTATTGCCCCGTAAAAAATAATGGATTTTTAAAATAACAATTATGAAAAGATTTTTAGTCCTGGGGGCTGCTTTGGCACTATTTGCATCGTGCTCGGATGATGACAAGGCTACAACTGTGAATATGGATGAGCTGGTTGGAAAGGCATGGTATCCTGCGGCTGTAAATGCCAACGGCGAAACAGAACTATATGACGGGCATGTACAGTGCGGAAGCCTGCTACGTGAAGACTCTGTAGAGTTTAACACAGATGGCACTGTAACCGAGATTGATGTAACAGGCTGTAACGGTTCTAACCCGATATCGGACACTTATACTTCAGACTATAACGTGAGCGGAAGAAAGATAACAATAGCTATCGACGAAAATACAACAACAGTATGGACGGTTAAGAGCCTTACTGAAACTCAGTTGGTAGTATCTTATCTGGGTGACTATGACGGTGACGACGATGAGGAAACCATTACGGTAACGTATACAAGCGTACAATAATACTTAAAACCGGATCCTGAAGATCCGGTTTTTTTATGCGCAGTAATTCCGTGTTAATGTTTTTTTAATGCTGTATTCAACATTTAAAAAAAAATACTATTATTGCCGCTTAACATAAAAACCGACAAACAATGAAAAAATTACTAGGCTTAGGCCTTGCATTAGCGCTTTTCGCGTCATGTTCTGACGACGACAGCTCTTCATCTGTAAACATGGATAACCTTTCCGGAAAATGGTATCCTGTATCTACTAAAGCAGGAGATGAGACTTTTGAATATGAGCACGAAAGCTGCGCTAAAGATTATCTTGAATTTGCTGCCTCAGGCGTTTTTAAAACCTACGAGGTTTGGGGATGTACCGGAAGCCAGGTATCTGATTCTGATGAGTCAACCGGTACGTATAGCGTAAGCGGCAACAAGGTAACCATAGCAATAGATGGTGGCACTGAAACTGTAACGGTTAAAAAACTTACAAGCAGCACACTTCATGTTACCTACAGGGAAGACATGGATGAAGATGGCGAAGCAGATATAACTGTAACGGAGATCTACTCACGTAACTAAGTAAGAAACCGCGATTATATCGCGGTTTTTTTATGGCTTAGTTTTTGAGTATATTATTACATCAAACCAAACTTATGAAAAAAATAGTACTATTGTTTTTCAGTATGGCTTTACTATCCTGCTCTGACGATGACAGAGGAGCTAATACTACCGCTGAGAACCTGACCGGAAATATTGACATAAGCTATTCAGGAAAAAGAATAGTATTTGAAAATCCCGACATTATAATGGGAGGACATGATTCGGAATTCGACCTTACCATTCGGGGTTACATAACTTTTGAAGGTAGCCACCAAATAAAAAATTACATACGATTACCTTTTAATATGGTTGACGGACAATACCAGCTTCAGCAAATAGACCTTAACGATAATCAGTTTGACGGAGTACACCTGGACATCTTGCCTCATTATGTAATGTTAGCCGGGGAATTGAATGACCCAACATTCAACCGTACTACAACTTTTGAAAGCAACAACCATCTTGTAGGAAGCTTTTCGGGCACAATGCAACCGGGCACACAAGAGCCTGAAGAGACACCTGCACTATTCGTAAGCGGCAATTTCGATATTAATCTTACTGGATTAAATTAAACACTTCTCTTAAAGCTGGCCTGCATGGTAGTGCCTTTGCCTACTTCAGAGCTCAGCACACGTATCTTGCCTTTGTGGTATTCTTCAACAATACGCTTGGTAAGCGAAAGCCCGAGGCCCCACCCCCTCCTTTTGGTGGTAAAACCCGGCTCGAAAACCTTGCGGAACTGCGCTTTGGGAATGCCTTTCCCGGTATCGGATACTTTTATCTTCACGAATTTTTCGCGCTCTTCCACCACAATGTCAAGGCGGCCTTTGCCTTTCATCGCATCAATGGCATTCTTTACTAAATTCTCTATTGTCCAACTGTGAAGTTCGGGGTTGAGCATTACCATTACCGGATGGTTGGGCGACCTGAAATTGAACTCTATCTGGCGGGATGACCTTGCACGCAGGTAATCGAAAGCATTTTCGGTTTCCGAAACAATATCCCTTTCCTCCAATAACGGCTCCGACCCTATTTTAGAAAAACGGTCGGCAATAGTCTGCAGCCGGTTTACATCTTTTTCCACTTCCATTACCGTGGTCTCATCCACATCATCGGCACGCATAATCTCGATCCATCCCAATAGCGACGATAAAGGCGTACCAATCTGGTGTGCGGTTTCTTTGGCCATACCGGCCCACAGGCGGTTTTGAGCTCCCATTTTGGTGGCACGGTAAAAGTTATATACCACCGCCGCAAAAAGGATAATAATAAGCGCCAGGGCTATCGGGTAATACTTAAGCTGGTTGAGCAGTGTAGAGTTTCCATAGTAAATATACTGCACATTATCCAGCGCGCCCTTCATCTCGATAGGTGTGTTCTCTTCCTTTATCTTCTCGAACATCTTCCGTACCGCGACAGTATCATTAGCAATTTCTTCAGGGAGATTCCTGTTTGCGGCAATGTATTCCTTTCCATCCAGATTGGTAACAAGTATAATCGGGATAGTGGTATTATCTTCAATTATGCGCTGTGGCAGTGTAACATCTGTATTCTCATCGGCATTGTTCACCGATACCTGTGCCTGCACATACAATTCCATTTTCGACCTTTCTTCATCCTTAAAGGTCTGGAAAAGGAAATACGTATTCCACACAATGAGCACCACGATAAGAAAAGAAGCGATGATAATGAACCAGCGTGTAAAGCTCCTTTTATCTGTAATCTGCATATACTATATTTTGAGGCTTAAAGATAGTAAAAGTAAATGATGCGTAAGGCGAATGATGATAACGCTACTGCCGTTGTTAATATTTTGTCCTCCCAAAAACACGCCCGTTACTGCAAAGGGCTATCTTTGTAAAAACGAAAACACAAAATGTTCAGTATAGATCCAAAAGAAATGCCGGCGGCGAAATTTCAGGGCTATTTGCAGGGAGCGGTTGGCCCTAGGCCCATTGCTTTTGCCAGTACGCTCGACCGCAACGGTGTACCCAACCTGTCGCCGTTCAGCTTTTTCAATGCTTTCAGTTCCAACCCGCCGATATTGGTGTTCTCTCCTGCCCGCAGGGTGCGCGACAATACCATAAAGCACACGCTCATTAATGCTGAGCTGAACCGCGAGGTGGTGATCAATGTGGTGAATTATGATATCGTTCAACAGGCATCTTTATCAAGTACCGAATATGCCAATGGGGTGAATGAGTTTGAAAAAGCCGGACTTACTATGCTGCCATCAGACATTGTGAAACCTTTCCGCGTAAAGGAATCGCCCGTACAGTTTGAATGCAAGGTGCTGAATATCGTGAACCTCGGCACCGAAGGTGGGGCTGGCAACCTGATCATCTGTGAGGTAGTAAAGATGCACATCAGTGAAGACATTATGACCGAAGGCCAGGCCGGTATCGACCAGCACAAGATCGACCTTGTGGCGCGTATGGGCGGCAACTGGTACAGCAGGGCGAACGCAGGCCTCTTTGAAGTAGAAAAACCGCTTACCACACTTGGCATAGGCGTAGATTCGATACCACAGTTTATTAAAGACAGTGGTGTTTTCAACGGAAATGATTTAGGCAAGCTCGGCAATGTAGAAACTTTGCCTACCGACAAAGAAGTTGCTATATTTGTAAAAGACAGCTTTGATGTAAAAGCGGTATTAAGCGCTGACGATGAGGAGAAAAAGTTCCGCATGGCAAAGGAGCTACTCGACAACAATAATGTAACGGAAGCCTGGAAAGTGCTTTTGGCAAAGAAGAATTTTTAATCAATACTAACGATGGCTGCCCCCCGAGGCAGAAAATTAAAACAGACAATTATGGAAGTTTCAGGAAGGATCAAAATGATCGACGAAACCAAAGCCTTTGGCGCAAACGGTTTCAGGAAAAGGGAAATGGTGGTAACTACTGACGAGCAGTACCCTCAGCACATTATGATAGAGTTTACACAGGACAAATGCGACCTGCTGAACAACTATAGTGCGGGTGAGCCTGTAAAAGTTTCCATAAACCTTAGGGGCCGCGAATGGGTGAACCCACAGGGTGAGACAAAATACTTCAACTCGATACAGGGATGGAGGATAGAGAAAATGCAGCCTGAAGCTCCGGCGGCAGGCGCGCCACAGCAGCAGTACCAACAGTCACCGCCGCAACAAACGTACGACCAGTTCCAGCCGGCAACCAACTTTAAAGAGGAAGACCACGACGATCTGCCTTTTTAAATTTCAGATTGCTTTCATGACGAAATGGAGTTATAAAAAATCCCGGAACCAAAAGGCTTCCGGGATTTTAGTTTTTACCGCAACACCACACTCACATCTACGCGCATACCGGCACAGACCCAGCGGCGTTCCCATGGGGCGGTTTCAGAAGTGCGCGCCAGCGTTTTATACTTATCATGCCCGTTACACAGGCAGTCGAAGAACAAGTCTTCGATCATAGCGGGGCCCGATTCTTTTATCAGGCCTACATAGAGCCTGTCATGGCTCGGCAGGTCGAGGCCGCCAATGTTTATCGTTATTTTCCCTTTGGCTTTCTCATCCATAATGAGGGCTTTTTTATCATACGCAATGCGCTCCCCGGGATTACCATTGGCATCTACGGTATAAATAAGTACCCCGAAGGATGCGCGGCTGCCCAGCTCCCCTTTTGTATCGAAAACGCCATTGAAGTAAAACGCAACCGATTCCAGCACACCTGACGGAACGCTCTCTACCAGAGTGACGATCTCGTCGGCATCTTTAAATGGCTCCGGGGAATAGCATGGCCCCATGAGGCGGATAGTTTTCATCTTCAATTTTTTGCCTTTTTTAGACACAATCACTTCCTGCATCTGTATGGTATCTTTTTCCATATCGATGAAATTTTGGGCTGTGGCCGAAATGCTCCCTAAAAGCAGCAAAAAGAGGAAATATTTAATATTAGGCATACCTTAAGCAATTATACAGCGAAGGTAAAGAATCCTTTTGTTGCCGAAATTGTTTTAACGTTATTTTCAATTATGCTTCCAATGTCACAACAAGGTGAAAGGCAGTAGGCTCGTACAATCCGGATTTCAGTATCCAGGTTTTGCCCCTTCGTGCCATCATCGTATACTTTTTATTCCCGGCACAGCTGCAGTTCACCTCAAACTCATTTACACCAATCTCTTTATCATTCGTAAGCCTGTTCAGGGCAATATAAATACCATCAACATTATACACCCCAAGTTCAGAAACGTCAATATCCATATTGCCTGTATGGCTGCCGGGTACAGTTATGGTTTTGGAGGCGATCTTTTCTCCCGGAAAACCGTCTTCTGCAACCTCATAAAAGTTAATCTCCAGGGGCGTATCGGTAAAATTTACTTTAGAATTATCATCAAAGCGGTTATTAAAGTCGAAACGCAGCTTTACAATCTTTCCTTTCGGCATGTCATTGGCAAACGATGCCAGCTCTGTAGTACTACTTCCATCAAGGTATTCATAAGACCGGCACGAACCATGGCGAAATTTATAAGAAAGCCGTTTGGGTTTTTTATTCTTATTGTGAATTATGGTTTCCTTTAGCAGGATGGTATCTTTTTCCATATCCTGTGCTACGGCCGGCACGATAAGGCATAATAACACAATAAAAGTGAGTATCAGTTTGGCTTGCATACAATTGGTTTTATAATGTAACGGTTTATGGTATACTTTATTTTTTTTCGGTACGTTGTTTACTTTAAATATGTATTAGTAATTTTGATGCCCTTACCATAAACGGACTATGTATTTTCTTTCGCGCGAACTCTACTTTCCCCCTGTAAGCCACGCCTCACCCGAAGGCATTGTAGCTATTGGCGGCGATCTTACCACCGAACGCCTTTTGCTGGCGTATCGCTGCGGTATCTTCCCGTGGTTTGAAGACGATGAGCCGATATTGTGGTGGAGCCCGCCAGAGCGTATGGTGCTGTTTTTTGACGAACTGAAGATATCCAAAAGCATGCGCAACATCCTGAACCGCGGAATCTTTAAAGTGAGTTTCAACACCGCTTTTGAAGATGTGATCGGCAATTGCAGGGACATTAAACGAAACGGCCAGCGCGGTACCTGGATAACCGATGACATGACCCGTGCTTATTGCGGGCTGCATGAGTTGGGGATTGCCAAATCTGTTGAGGTGTGGCAGGGCGATGAACTGGTGGGTGGGCTGTATGGTATTGACCAGGGGCACGTATTTTGCGGGGAGAGCATGTTCTCTAAAGTGCCCAACGCGAGCAAGATTGCATTTATCGCACTATGTAAGAAGCTCCAGTTGGAAAACTATAAACTGCTGGACTGCCAGGTGCATAACGATCATTTGGAAAGCCTGGGGGCAAGGGAGATTGACAGGGAGGAGTTTTTGGAGGTGCTGAAAGGGTGATGCGGGATTTGTGGATTTGCTTATTTGTAAAAAATAAAACTAAATAAATGAAAACTCATACACACGATTTGATAAACAAAGCATATGTTGCTTTCAATTCGAGGGATATTGACAGCGCGCTCTCCACATTCCATCCGGATGTAGAATGGCCAAAGGCTTTTGAGGGCGGCTACGTTCAGGGGCATGATGAAATTCGCAGCTACTGGACGCGGCAATGGGCTGAAATAAACCCTTCTGTTGAACCTACTGCTATTAACGAACGGGATAACGGAAGTGTAGCGATAACCGTACACCAGCTGGTAAAAGACCTACAGGGCGATGTGCTGTTTGATGGTATCGTGAAGCATGTCTACACGATTGAGGATGGCCTGCTTCGCAAAATGGATATTGAGAATTAAAAGGGAATACAAAAGGGCCGTCTCAAAAAGACAGCCCTTGACATTTTATCGCGGTCGATAATTATTTTAGCTTAGCAGAGCTTCTTATAGTTTCATACATTTTTTCCGCAGCCTCCTTTGTGCCTGCAACCGCACCTGTAGCATGGTTGTGGATCACATAACAGCCTTCGCCTTTGGCTTTCACTATAACGTAAAACCTGTATTGGGCATTAAAACCTTCTGTAGCAAGTTCTTCATACATAAAGCCGTTCGCATCTTCTTTTAGCATTTTGGTGCTTCCGGAAGTTCCACCTGTATTTTGCGCTTTAAACCTTTTTAGCGCTTCTTCAATGGTATTTTCAAAAGCGGTACTAACATTAAGACCTGTTTCTTCATTTATGGTAACCGTCAGGTCTTCAGGGCTAACATCGCTCGGGCCAATTTTTGCTGTTTTTGGCAGCTTTACCAGGATAGGGTACTCTTTATTTGCAGCACTCACGTCAGTCTCTACCCAGTCAGCTTCGTTAAAAACATAGGCTACCGCAGGAGTTTCAGTTGTAGCTTCAGTAGTAGTGGCAGCATCAGCATTTGCCTCATCGGTAGTTGCTGTTTTGTTGCATGATGCCAGTACAAGAGCTACTGCCAACATTTGGAACAAGTTTTTCATTTTAAATTGATTTAATTGGTTAATAAATTGATTGGCACCGCAATTCGATTTGCAGCGGTGTCGAAATTAAGAAAATACTTATAAAGTATACTACTCTTCCTTTCTTTTTGTAAACAATTTATAGTATAATAACATCGACCACCGTATTATAGCTAAATCCGCGCTCTGTAAGATCCGTTTCATCCCTGTTACCCCTGCGAAACCATCAAAAATAAAAGCCTTATCTTTGCGGCATGACGTCCGGATTTAGAAATACCATAGTTCTTTTCATCGCCCTGCTGTATTGTTTTGCAGTGGGTGGCACGAACAATGGTGTTTCGGCGAGGCTTGTCCATTCGTACAGCTATGCTTTGGATGCCGAGCGTGTCGTCAAAAACAATCCCGACGAGCTATCCGCCCATATTCCGCAGCAGGCTTTTTCAGAATCGTTTGCCAAGTATGGTGAGCCGCAGTTCTTTAAGGTCCCTATTTATTTTGTTACGCATGCCACCCCCATAACGAAGCATTTCGTATCACAAAAGTATTCGCAATATGTAAGGAAAACGCAAAATGCGTATTTCCTGGATGTTGCGGATATCATCTACCCCTTCCATTCTTTCTGGTGATTGTAAAATAGTATTCCGGAGACTATTGCATTTGGCAGCACCTACAGGTGCCTGTCTTTATTATTATATTAAATCATCACAAAAAATGGATTTACAGACAACTATAATAGGCATAGTGCTGATAGCGCTGTGCGTAATACCACTAGCCTGGGCTTACAGGAAAAAGAAAGAAAAACAGGAACGTTTGCTAAAACAGCTAAAGGCGCATGCCATAACCAACGGCTGCCATATTACCGAGCACGATCATTGGCACAACACGGTTATCGGCCTTGATGAAAACGCCAACTGCCTGTTCTTTTTACGCAGGACAAAAGAAGGGGAAACGCTACACCAGGCGCATTTGGCAGGTGTAACAGAGAGTTACATGAATGGTACCGACAGGCCGGCCGAAGCACAGAGCCTTGAACTGGTACTGGTGCATAACACAAGCAAGGAACCGAATACTGTACTGGAGTTCTTTAACCGTTCGTCGTTCATGCAGCTGAACAATGAGCTGGAGCTGATAAAGAAATGGCACAGCACGATACAGGAGAAGATACGCCGCTAAAAGGCAACAAAAAACCCACTCAATTGAGTGGGTTTTTTATATCTTGAATGATTCTTAAGCTTCGAATGGAAGTATAGAAACATAGGATTTGTTATCTCCTTTTTTCTGGAACTTAACAACGCCATCAACTTTAGCATGTAAAGTATGGTCTTTGCCCATGTAAACATTTTCACCCGGGTTGTGCTTAGAACCCCTTTGCCTTACGATAATGTTTCCGGCAATAGCGGCCTGGCCACCAAAGATCTTAACGCCCAGACGTTTCGACTCTGATTCCCTACCGTTCTTGGAACTACCGACACCTTTCTTGTGAGCCATGATGTTTTGTTTTTAATTGTTAATATTACTCTGCAGTCTCTGTTGTTTCGGCATCCGCTTTCTTAGCAGCAGCTTTTTTCTTTGGAGCAGCACCAGCACCGATAATACCGGAAATCTGGATTTGCGTTAAAGACTGACGGTGACCGTTTTTCTTTTTGTAGCCTTTTCTGCGTTTCTTTTTGAAAACGATTACTTTGTCTCCTTTTAAGTGCTGAAGCACCTTAGCTTCTACTGAAGCACCTTCTATAGCCGGGGCGCCTAGGGTTATTGTTCCGTTGTCATCAAGAAGAAGAACTTTCGCGAATGTTACCGCGTCGCCTTCTTTACCTTCCAGACGGTGAACAAATACCTTTTGGTCTTTGCTAACTTTAAATTGCTGCCCTGCTATCTCTACGATTGCATACATAACAATAAGATTTAATTAATTTTTTAAGTCCGCAAATATACAACTTATTATTTATCAGACAACCTGCTATGACAAAATTTCAAAAAAATTCAGTCCTACAGCACTTTACATGCAACTTCTTAAAAAAAATATAATTTAATTGTAACAAAATACCGAAATTGCACACCAATTACCAAAATCAAATAATTAAGTTATTTTTTATGAAAAAATCGTTAATCGCTTTGGGTACGCTCCTTATGCTTGGCGGAACTGCTTCTGCCCAAAAGGTAGCATTCGAAGAATACAATTTGGATAACGGATTGCACGTAATCCTGCACCAGGACAAATCGGCACCCGTGATCGTTACTTCTGTAATGTACCACGTAGGCGCGAAAGATGAGAATCCTGAAAGGACAGGTTTCGCACACTTTTTTGAGCACCTTCTTTTCGAAGGAACCGCAAACATTAAGCGTGGCGAATGGTCTAAGATCGTAACTGCAAACGGCGGGCATAACAACGCCAACACTTCAGATGACAGGACGTACTATTATGAGGTATTCCCTTCTAACAACCTGGAACTGGCCCTTTGGATGGAATCTGAAAGGATGCTGCACCCGGTGATCAACCAGATCGGTGTAGACACACAAAATGAAGTTGTGAAAGAAGAGAAAAGGCTTCGTCTGGACAACCAGCCATACGGCAACCTTCTTACTGAAGTTAAAAAGAATATGTTTAAGGTACACCCTTACCGCTGGGCGCCAATAGGCTCTATGGAGCACCTTGATGCCGCTACGCTGGAAGAGTTTCTTGCGTTCAACAAAAAGTTCTACATCCCGAACAATGCTGTTCTTGTGGTAGCGGGCGACTTCGACCCTGCACAGGCGAAAAAATGGATCGCTAAGTACTTCTCTGAAGTTAAAAAAGGTACGCCTATAACACGCCAGAAATTTGAAGAGCAGCCAATCACGCAAAGCTTCAAAGCGCGTTACGAGGATCCTAACGTACAGCTTCCGATGGTAGTTACCGCTTACAGGACGCCTTCTATGAAAACGCGTGACGCAAGGGTACTTGATATGATTTCTTCTATCCTTAGCGACGGAAAGAGCTCAAGGATGTACAAAAAAATCGTTGACGACAAGAAAATGGCAATGCAGATCGGCGCGTTTAGCTACAGCCAGGAAGACGCAGGCCTTTACATTGTATACGGAATACCAATGCCTGGCTTTACCGCTGAGGATATCATGAAGGAAGCCGACGAGGAAATCCTGAAACTGCAGACTGAGCTTATTTCTGAAAAAGAATTCCAGAAGCTGCAAAACCAGTTTGAGAACCGCTACGTAAGCAGCAATTCAAACGTGGAAGGTATCGCTGAGAACCTTGCTACCTTTTATATGCTTTACGGCGACGTAAACCTTATCAACACTGAAATTGACATCTACAGGAAAATCACAAGGGAGGACATCAGGGAAGTGGCTAAGAAATACCTTAACCCGAACCAAAGGATGGTACTTGACTATGTAGGAGCAAAAGACAAAGCAGAAAACTAAGAATCCAGAAACGATCATGAAAAAAGCAATATATCTATTAGCCGGTTTATTCTTAACTGTTACTGCCGTTGCGCAGGACAGGCCAATGCCGAAACCGGCGCCTTCCCCTACAGTAAACGTAGGCAAACCGCAAACTTTTACCCTGAAGAACGGCCTTAAAGTACTTGTGGTGGAAAACAACAAGCTGCCACGCGTATCGTACAGCCTTACCATGGACAATGCCCCTTATGCCGAAGGCGCCAAAAAAGGTGTTAGCGACATGACAGCGGCCCTTATGGGAAGTGGTACAAAGAAAATGTCGAAAGACGCTTTTAACGCTGAAGTGGATTTCCTTGGAGCGAACATCAACTACGGTTCACAATCTGCTTACGCGGGAGGACTTTCAAAATACGCGAACAGGATCCTTGAGCTTATGGCTGATGGCGCCCTGAACCCTGTATTTACACAGGCCGAATTTGACAAGGCAAAAGCCCAGATGCTTGAAGGCCTTAAAGCTGACGAGAAAAGCGTTCAGGCTGTATCCGGAAGGGTAAACAGCGTATTGGTATACGGCAAGAACCACCCGAGCGGCGAGTACCTTACCGAAGCAACCCTTAACAACATTACGCTTGCTGACGTTCAGGACAACTACAACACGTACTTTGTACCGGGCAAGGCATACCTTGTGGTAGTAGGAGACGTAAAGTTCAAAGATGTTAAAAAACAAATTGAGAAGCTTTTCAGCACATGGAAGCCGGGTATCGCCCCGAACGTGAGCTATAGCGACCCTAAGGATGTTCAGTACACACAGATCAACTTTGTAGATATGCCAAACGCGGTACAGTCTGAAATATCTGTTGTAAACGTAAGCGGCCTTAAAATGACCGACAAAGAATATTTCGCAACGCTTCTTGCCAACCAGGTACTTGGTGGCGGTGGCGAAGGAAGGCTGTTCATGAATCTTCGTGAAGACCACGGATGGACTTATGGCGCGTATTCTTCTATTGGAGGAAACAAATATGTTGGTGATTTCTCTGCTTCAACATCTGTAAGGAACACCGTTACCGACAGTGCTGTTGTTGAAATGCTGAACGAAGTGAAGAAAATGAGGACTGAGCTGGTAAGCGACGAAGAGCTTAAGATAGCGAAAGCCAAATACATTGGAAACTTTGTAATGAATATGGAGAAGCCGGGTACTATTGCCCGCTATGCCGTTACAACAGAAACTCAGGGACTTCCTGCAGATTTCTACGAAAACTTCATCAAGAACGTAAACGCTGTTACTGCTGAAGACATCAGGAACGCGGCGAAGAAATACTTCCTTGCAGACAATACAAGGATCGTAATTGTAGGTAAGGCAGCCGACGTGCTTCCGGGCCTTGAGAAGAGCAAAATACCAATGTTCTATTTTGACAAATTTGGTAACCCTATTGAAAAACCTGTAGTGAACAAGCCTGTTCCTGCCGGTGTAACCGCAAAAACGGTTCTTGAAGGATACATCAAGGCTATTGGTGGCGAAAAAACCCTGAAGAGCGTTAAGACCATTAAAACTACTTCTACTGGTACAGCACAGGGCACACCGCTTCAACTGGTTTCTAAAACATCATCTGACAACAAACTGGCAATGGAAGTTACTGCTATGGGAATGTCTTTCCTTAAGCAGGTAATCAACGACAAAGGCGGTTACGTGGTAGTTCAGGGACAGAAAACAGAGATCACGGGTGAAGACCTTGCCGACATGAAAGCTACGGCTTATCCATTCGAAGAGCTTAACCTTGTAAAAGATGCCAAAATCACGGTTTCAGGTATTGAGTCTGTAAACGGTGTTGAAGCTTACGCTGTGAAAAAAGGCACATCTACCTACTACTATGACGTGAAGACCGGCCTGAAAATTGCCGAAGCTAACGAAACGGAGCAGGAAGGACAGAAAGTATCAAACATGACAATGTTCGGTGATTACAAAGAAGTGAAAGGCGTAAAAGTGCCGCACAAAATCACAGTTAACCTTGGTATCGATATCGAATTTACCGTAAATGAGGTGAAAATCAACGAAGGTGTAACAGCAGCTGATTTCAACTAAATATAAGTATTGGTTTTGAATACAAAAGGCTCCCGCGATGCGGGAGCCGTTTTGTTTTGGCCCTCAGCTGTTAAACTTTAAATTTCGCGGGATAATAACACTCTGCGAATAGCGTTTTTACTTACATTTGTAAACTGTTTTATAAGAACCTTTTAAACCAAAATATCTGAGACCATGAATTTTGCAAAGAAACTTTCGCTTATCGCGCTTTCAGCTGTGCTTTTTGCAAGCTGCCAGGACAAGTCTAAAGACGGCAACATTGAAACCGGAACCGAAAAAGACACTACTGCTGTAGATACCATAAATAAAGAAACGGCTGCCAATCTCGAGACGACCAGCTTTAAGATCGACGGCATGACGTGCCCAATGGGATGCGCCGCCACTATCGAGAAAAAGCTTGCAGGCCTTGAAGGTGTGGAAGAAGCCAAAGTAGACTATGACAATAAAACCGCTACCGTGAAATTCGACGCGGGTAAGCAGACGCCTACAACACTTGTGGAGACCGTAGAGAAAATTGCCGATGGCGCCTACAAAGTGTCTGACGTGAAATCTTCGGGCGACAAGGCTTTTTACTCTGTAGAACAGGAAAAGCAGAAGAAAAAAGAAAAAGAGGCTAAGAAAGAGAAGAAATCTGACAAGAAAAAAGAAGAAAAAGCAGGTTGCGGTACTGAGAAAAAAGGCGGGTGCTGCTCAGAAAGCGCTAAGAAATCATGTGGCGGCCACGCTTAAGCGGCTTCCAGAAAATATAGAAGGGCTGTCATTCGACAGCCCTTTATTCTTGAATATAGTCTTCAGTTAGGCACCGGGCACTTCCCATATTCCCTCGCCTACCCTGCGGGCGACACGGGCCTTTTTAGAGTCGGTCATGGGTACTTTTACCCAAAGGGTAAGAATCGCGTCGTAGCCGCCCGATTTAGCCTTTTCTTCCTCGGTAAACGGGTATGGCGCCGAAGCAACTGGCAGCGCGTCAGCCTCAAGCCGTTCTTTTATACTCTGGAAGTAATCAGATTTTCCATATAGCGATAAACCGGCATCACCACCAAGTATCAGCACCTTCTTACCTTTAAAATCGAAACCCTTGCGGTCTTCATCAAAATAATCGTTCAGGAAGGCAGCCTCATCATCGGTAAGCGCCGGGCTGTTATCGAGTCCGCAGCGACTGGCCTGGTGTCCGTACATCCCCATCGTAGCCATCAGCAATAAGAAGTGAAGGTAATGTTTCATAAGCATAACATTTCTTACTATAACTGCTTTTTGAAGGGATTATTTTACAGGATTTGCCAATTAACATTGATTCATACCCACTTTTGCAATTCATATTTGGTAATGAGCGATTTAGATTTTAATAAAAGCATGTATCACATAGCTACACTTATAAGCAGGTTATAAGACAGGGATTAACTATAGGAAAAAGTAAGATGTATTTTCAGGTTTAAGTTCACGGGACTATTCAAGAGCATAAGTTCAATAAGTATATATTACTTTATAATTCGTATCTTTGCATAGAGCGTAAATCATATACAATATGGCCCGCAAGACAAATTTCATAAAGGATTACAAGCAAACCAAGTCTTTAGAAGAAGCCGGTAAAGAAGCCTCTGTTAATGCAGTAAGGCATGCAAGGGCACTAGACCTCACAATTACATATATTGAAAATGGAATCGTATATGAGGAGCATCCCGATGGCTCTGTAATCCAAAAGAAAAAAATAGCAATCAAAGAAGCTCCTGTCACCTTAACTAAAGGAATGGTACTCCATGCCAAATAAAAGGATAAGGCTATTCGCAGGGCCCAATGGTTCGGGCAAAAGTTCATTATTCTATGAATTTTCAAAAAAATATCCAACCGGTTATTTTGTTAATGCTGATGAAATAGAGAAAAAGCTCATAGCTTCAGGGTTTATCGACCTTAAAGAAATCGGCGTGACTGCAACTCAACAAGACTTGGATGATTTTTCAAATATCCCATCATCTGTATCACTTCTTTCTAAAGCCAATAATGAAAATCACACAATAGATGTAAGTATTGCCGAGAATTGTATCGTAGATAAGTCCAGAACATCGCATAGCTATGAAGCCTCATATATTGCTGGATTCATCCGCTATCTTCTTATCAAAGAAAATAAATCCTTCAGCTTCGAAACAGTAATGAGCCACGAAGCAAAAATTACGGAAGTTGAACAGCTTACAAATGAAGGCTATCAGGCTTACCTCTATTTTGTGTGTATTGACGATCCTGATGTTAATATTTCGCGTGTTGCCAACAGGGTTGATAAAGGAGGCCATCCTGTAGCAGGGAAAAAAGTACTGGAGAGATATTATAGAACACTTAGCCACTTGCATAAAATATTACCATTATGCTACCGGGCTTATTTGTTTGACAATTCAGGAAAAAAACAGTCTCTTATAGCTGAACTCTACGATGGTGCAATGGAATTAAAAACTGACTCCCCACCACAATGGTTTATAGAATATGTATTACCATATTATCAGTAAAAAACCGCCCTTACATCTGGCAAAAAAATATTCCGGTTAAGCTCTCCACTTAAGGCGCTGTTCAGGCAATGGAATCCGTATATTCTTTGGTTCTTTGGCCTGCTTCCAGCGCTGCGAAAAACGTAATTCTTTTATCTTGTTACAGACAGCTTGCAGTCCATAAGTTCCTGCCCCGATATAGCTGTAAATTTCTTTCACTTTTCCATTATCGTATGTAATTCGAAGTGCCTCACTTGGCGTACCGGTTTTATATATATTGTAATCTTTCGGCAGGTTTTCAAAATCTATATAGTTTAAGAGTCCTGCCAGCTCATCAAAATAGAAATCATCGACACTAGATTTGAAAGTGCCTTCATTATAGCTATTGTTTCCAAAATTATTGGCTATAGCAATAAACCATGATTCTTCATTTTTATTTAAGACCATCTGAAAAGATGGCGCTGTTTCCCAAAGATTAGTAGTAAACTCAATCTTCTTAATCTCGTGATGTTTAACCGGATTGGTATTAAGTTCTACAAATTGACCGGATTTACAGACCAGTTTTATCTGAACACTATCTTTATATGGTGGAACTATAGTATTTAACTTTTGAGGATAATGTAAAATCAAATATGGAATACTATCGGTTTTTACTATTTGCGGGACAAATGAATCGTTGTAGTCCAAGGCAATAGAATACGTCTTTGATTTTTCTGTGCCGCCATTGATTACAATCTGCGAATTGAATTGGTAGAAATCATTGTGTGGCACATTCCTGATATTGTCAGACAGCCACCCACCTATCAATAGCAAATCAGTGTATCCATCGTTATTAAAGTCCGTTTTATAAAAAGTCTTATCGATTCCCATTTGCTTCGCATAGTTACGGTTGATGCTATCAATATACGGGTAACGAAAAGTAACTATCCTGCTATAATCTGCCAGGTAATAATTGTTCAGACTACTATCCAATGTACGGATGTAATCCTGAATTTCAGTTACCGTTTTAAGGTTGTCGATTATTGAAGGTACGTGTATCGCTTTGGTAAATTCTTTTTCATTTTTGCAGGAAATGAAAAACAGGATCAGTAAAATAAATGGAAGATTTTTCATATGGAACAGGTTGGCTACAAATAAAACAAAATATCAGTCCTGTTTAGTATTTCCCTAAACAAAAAAACCGCCCTTACATCTGTAAAGGCGGTTCCTGTTATTCTGAGATAGCGTTTCCTTTGCTATCAAAAAAGCGGTATTCTAAATACGTGTAAGCGTCACGTGGTATTACTTTTACCCATTTTTTATGCTCAAAAAACCATTTTGAACGTATGGACGGGAAGCCCTTTGTAAGGTAAGCAGCCACAAACGGGTGTGCGTTCAGCACGATCTTTTTGTGGTTCTTTACAATTCTTTCAAGGTCGGCCGTTATGCGGTCTATCACCAGTATCGGCGCCTCTATTTCCCCGCCGGTGGCATTGGGATTGTCTTCGCGCGTCTTGATGTTAACCTCGGGCCTTACCCTTTGACGGGTAATTTGGATGAGTCCAAATTTACTCGGAGGCAGGATCTTGTGTTTTGCTTTATCGTCGCTCATTTCGTCCCTAAGGAAGTCGAAGAGCTTCTTGCGGTTATCGGGGTTGGACATATCTATAAAGTCTACCACAATTATTCCGCCCATATCCCTGAGTCGCAGCTGCCTGGCTATCTCAGCGGCAGCAATCATGTTGACTTCAAGGGCGGTATCTTCCTGGCTTAATGCCTTGTTGGAGCGGTTGCCGCTATTCACGTCGATAACGTGCAGGGCTTCGGTGTGCTCAATAATGAGATAGGCACCTTTGCTCATGGATACCGTTTTACCGAACGAGGTTTTGATCTGTCTTTCGATGTTATATTTTTCGAAAAGAGGCAGGTCCCTGTTCTGGTAATGTTTTACGATATTCGCTTTTTGGGGAGCTATCTCCTGCAGATAGTCCTTCGTTTGGTAGTAGAGGTCCTCATCATCGGCGTAGATACCGGTAAAGGTATCGTTGAATACATCGCGCAGTATAGAGGAAACCTTGTTGACTTCCCCCAGTACCTTGCTGGGATGATGGGCGCTGGGTATACGCTTGCACATTGCCGTCCATTTGTCGAGCAAATTCTGCAGGTCGCGATCCAGCTCTGCTACTTTTTTCCCTTCGGCAACGGTCCTTACAATAACACCGAAGCCTTTTGGCCTTATCGACTGCACGAGTCGCTTAAGGCGATCCTTTTCTTCTTTGGATTCTATTTTCTGTGAAATGGATATCCTGTCGGAGAATGGCACAAGCACTACATAGCGGCCGGCCAGGGAAAGCTCGGAGCTTATCCTTGGGCCCTTGGTCGATATAGGCTCTTTTACTACCTGAACCAGAACGGATTGATTGGAACTAAGCACATCGGCTATGGCCCCGTTCTTGTCGATCTCCTTCTCGAAAGAAAAGTTTTTTAGGGAATAATCTTTTACTTTACCTGCGCTTACAAGTTTCATGAATTTCAGCATAGAAAGAAGGTTGGGCCCGAGGTCGTGGTAATGCAAAAATGCATCCTTCTCGAAACCTACGTTAACAAAGGCGGCATTAAGTCCCGCAACAGGCTTCCGTATTTTGGCGATAAAAATATCGCCTACCGAAAACTTGTCCTTGTCTTCCTTTTCCTTGTGTAATTCAATTAGTTTTCCATCTTTTAATAAGGCAAAATCTACCGCGTCAGAACCTGATCGAATAATAAGTTCTTTATTCACACTGTACATTTTTATCCGCGAGGTTGTAGTTTATAGTTTACAGTTTACGGTTTACAGTTTCTCAACTGCAACTGTTAACTGTATACTGTCAACCGTTAACCGGAAGCAGATGGATTAAACAAAATTTAAACAGGTATTTTGTGTACCCGAATCTTTTAGACAAAGAGATGACAGATGAGAGACTTTTACACAACGCTGAGCGCCTATTATCTTTAATCTGTTATCTGTAAGCCGTAAAAGAATTTTCAATGAACGTTTAAAAAAGAAAAAGTAGTATTAAACTACTTTTTCTTTTTGTGACGGTTAGCTCTCGCTCTTTTCTTACGTTTGTGCGTTGCTACCTTATGTCTCTTTCTTTTCTTACCACTTGGCATAGTGTCTAAAGGGTTTGGTGGTTAATAATTAGCTTACTTTTGCTTCAGTATTTGTTTTTACACCGTCAACAAATACTTTGGCTGGCTTGAATGCCGGGATATTGTGTGCAGGAATCTTAATAGTAGTATTCTTAGATATGTTCCTGCCTGTTTTTTCAGCACGCGTTTTGATAATGAAGCTTCCGAAACCCCTTAGGTATACGTTGTCACCTGTCTCAAGAGAGTTTTTCACTTCTTCCATAAAAGACTCAACTGTTGCCTGTACATCTCCTTTTTCTAGTCCTAGTTTCTCGGAAATTTTCGCTACGATGTCTGCTTTCGTCATTTTCTTCTAAATTTATTAATGTGTGTATTTTTTTGAGTGTGCAAATATAAGAATTAAAAAAACAATTATTCAAGCTTAATCTATTAAAATTTAATAACATAAACTTTTACTTTTGCAGCAGCAGCTGAATAATGACATTTTCTAATTCTTTAATTCAATGGTATTTACGCCATAAACGGGATTTACCGTGGCGCAAAACCAACGATCCGTACCAAATCTGGCTTTCCGAAGTGATGCTCCAGCAGACCCGCGTGGCGCAGGGATTACCCTATTTCCTGAAGTTTACAGAAGCCTTCCCTACCGTACACGATATGGCTTCCGCACCCGAAGAACAGCTCCTTAAGCTGTGGCAGGGACTGGGCTATTATTCCCGGGCACGCAACCTTCACGCAACCGCCAAATATGTGGCTTTTGACCTGGGTGGGAATTTTCCGCCCGATTATAAAGGACTACTTAAATTAAAAGGTGTTGGCGACTATACCGCCGCTGCTATTGCCTCTATAGCGTATGGCGAACCCGTGCCTGTAGTAGACGGCAACGTATACCGGGTGCTGTCCCGCTATTTCGGCATTGACACCGACATCTCCTCCCCCGCAGCGAAAAAGCAATTTACAGAACTGGCCGCTACTCTGGTACCAAAGAATGACGCGGCAACCTTCAACCAGGCGATTATGGAATTCGGCGCGCTGCAATGCGTGCCCAAAAGCCCCGATTGCGGTATATGTATCTTCAATGCCGAATGTACCGCCTACCTTACCGGGAAAGTGAGCCGGCTGCCTGTAAAACTGAAGAAGACCAAGGTGACCGACAGGTTCTTTAATTACCTTATAATAAAGGACGCGAAAGGGCGCACGATTATCAACAAACGTACCGCCAAAGGAATATGGCATAACCTGTACGAATTTCCATTGATCGAGACAGAAGCGGAGTTCCCGCCGGAAGCCGTAGCAGAACTTATAAGGACAAAAGACAGCCTTGGGTTTGTACCCAAAAACATTACACTGCTGCATCCGGAGCGCATTCTCCACAAGCTGTCGCACCAGCACCTGCATATACGTTTTTGGGAAATAGAAACGGAAACGGAGCCTGAAGGGGCAATGGAACCGGAACAGGCAAAAACCTACCCCTTTCCCATCGTTGTCTACAATTTTATGGAGAAGCATTGGACTAATGATTTAATATAGTATATTTGAGTGAACAAACACCAGGGCTATGAACGGAACACTTAATAAAGTCCTGCTGATAGGGCATTTGGGCGACGATGTAAAGATCCACTACTTTGAGGGGGGCAACTGCATCGGGCGATTCCCTTTGGCGACCAACGAAGTCTACATCAATAAGCAGACTAACGAAAAGATAACCTCTACCGAGTGGCACAACCTTGTGGTACGCAACAAGGCTGCCGAGATATGCGAAAAATACCTGAGCAAGGGTGACAAGATCTATGTGGAAGGCCGCATCAAGTCGCGCCAGTGGCAGGCAGAGGACGGTTCTACCAAATATACTACAGAGATACAGGTAACGGAATTTACTTTCCTTTCTACCAAAAAGGAGATCGACCAGAATCGTCAGGGCTACATGGCGGCGGCCGAACCGAAGCCTACCTATGATATACAGAACGTACCGGGACCGGACAACGACCTTCCGTTCTGATTGTTTAACTAATACCCCTGATTTTGGACCCCGACCCCTCGAGTTTTACGATAGATTTTAACCTTATAGCCGGTTTTGCAGGAATATTTTTCCTGCTGTGCTGCTCCGCGTTCGTATCGGGTTCCGAAGTCGCACTCTTTTCCCTCTCTGAAGATGACCTTGGCAAGATACGGTCGAAAAACCCAAATCGCGGATCTATCCTTACCACCCTTCTTGAAAAACCCAAAAAGCTGCTGGCCACACTGGCCATAGCCAATACCTTCCTGAATATAGCCGTCATTATTTTTTTCTTCCGCATGGAAGCCTATTCCGGCGTGCATATTTCATGGCTGCGTTTTTCACTGGAGATTATTACCGTAACACTGCTCGTGCTCCTTTTTGGTGAAGTACTGCCTAAGATATACGCCGGGCGAAACAACAAGCGCTTCTCCAAAAAAACAGCTTATCCCGTACTATACCTCAGCAAGCTGCTTTCACCACTAAGCATCCCGATGCGGGAAGTAACGCTGTGGATGCACCGCAAGTTTGGCGAACAAAAGAATATGCTCTCTATTGACAGGCTTTCCCAGGCATTGGAACTCAGCGATTACGGTAACGCTTCGCCCGAAGAGCATAAGCTGCTTGAAGGCATTGTAACGTTCGGAAACACCGACGTAACGCAGGTAATGACACCCCGCATCGACGTTTTTGCCTTGGATATCGAACAACCTTTTAGTATAGTACTGCCCGGGATCGTAGACAAAGGATTTTCTCGCATACCGGTCTTCCGGGACAATATTGACAGTATAGAAGGCGTTCTTTTCATCAAGGACCTGATTCCGCATATTGACAACCCTGACTTCGAATGGCAGTTGATACTCCGGGAACCGTTCTTTGTACCGGAGAACAAGAAGCTCGACAACCTGCTGAAGGAATTCCAGCACATGAAGAATCACCTCGCCATAGTAGTAGACGAATACGGTGGCACATCGGGTGTGGTATCGCTGGAAGATATCCTTGAGGAGATCGTAGGCGACATCAGCGACGAATTTGACGACGAAGACATTATTTACACTAAAATAGACGACACAACCTACCTTTTTGACGGTAAGATAAGCCTGAAGGATTTTTACAGGATAACCGATGTGGAGGAGGCTCCTTTTGACGAAGCCCGCGGCGAAGCGGAAACACTTGCCGGCCTGGTGCTGGAACTCTCAGGGAATTTTCCGAAAAAAGGGCAGCAAATTAAGTTTAAGGGTAATATCTTTACCGTCGAATCCCTGGATAAGAGAAGAGTAAAACAAATTAAGGTAGCACTGAAATGACAGTACTGAAATATATGAGGCTTTTTGTAATGCTTTTGGGTATGGGTACCCTGGCCGTAAGCTGTGGTGAAGATACCGTACCGAAACCCAAAGCTTTTATGAGGCTGGAATACCCAATGGGCAAATATATAGCCTACGATAGTGTGTGCCCGTTCACCTTTGGGTACAATTCCCTTGCAAAGATAAAAGACAAAGGCGACTGCAATCTCACGATGCAGTACCCTAATATGAAAGCTACTGTGTTCCTTACCTACAAGCCCGTGAATGGTGACCTCGAAGCACTGCTTCATGATGCACAGACACTTACTTACAAGCACGTGGTGAAAGCCGACGATATATTGGAACAGCCTTACATTAACCCTGAAAAAAAAGTATATGGCATGTTTTACCAGGTAGGCGGCAATGCCGCAACCAATGCCCAGTTTTATGTAACCGACAGTACACGCCACTTTCTTATCGGGTCGATGTACTTTTATGCCAAACCGAATTTCGACTCCATACTTCCTGCCGCAAGCTACCTGAAAGATGATATGCGGAATATCATGGAGACCATCAAATGGAAATAGTTACTAATACATTTAGCCTTTCCAAAAAAGAAATATTCCACCTTCAGGTATTGTTATATCTGCGAAGCAGGAAATGGCTGATAATTGCATTATTAGCCGTTATTCTTATTTCCATGTCACGGAGTTATTTTTCTACAGCGCTGTTATTAGCCTTCGTCATACTTTATCCTTTAGCTATAGTATGGCAATGCTGGAGTTACACCAAATCTATCTATAGCCATATTTTTTCATTAGAACGTTATTTCACGATAAACGAGTCCCAGATAAGTATTCATTTATCGGATGGATCTAACTCAGTCATCATGATTCATCATGTCAGGAAAGTAATGGAACTTAATAGTATTTATCTTGTATATATATCTAAAAACCAGTTTATCCATATCCCAAAAACTGCTTTTGCCACCGAACTGGACCTCGCTTTTTTTCAACAAATGATGCCTTCGCACCTTGGTAGGTAAAACCGGATAGATTTTTTTCATCACATTTATATAAATTGCTAAAAACCAATCGCTATGAAAAAGACAATTGCACTATTTTATGATTGTCGGACTGCTCTTTGCGTGTTCGGATGATGACGACAAAACCACCGCCCTCGAGGGGAGTTGGGATGTAAAGACGTATAGCAGGGAAGCGGGTTTCTTCGAACCTGCCGGTAGCGAGATGACCTGGAAATTCCGTGGGGACGACCTTACCGTTGAGAACAACATTCATGCCGCCCATCCGTATACTATACCTTCAGGTGATTATGATTTCAGTGTTTCCAATAGTGTCATTACCATTGAAAGCGGGGAACATGATTAGACCCTCGACGGCAATATGCTAACGCTGGCATCGGAACTTGCGCCGGTAGATGGCGGTCCCGTAATAACATTTGAAAAGAACTAAACGTAACTGTCCGATGGGCGGTTTTTTTATGCGTTAACAGTAAGGAGAAAGAAATTTCGTATGTTTACAGCCTTACCTAAACCAATAAATTATGGAACGCATTGATCACGACGAACTGAAAGCGGTCATAAGTAATGACGCCTTTGATAAATATACCCACGAAGTACTATTCAGGGATACGAAATACTACTTTGAATCGATGAAGTCGGCACCTTTCTTTGGAGAGGAAACCCTTGGCATATATATAGACATCTACAAAAAGCTCGCAGAAAAAGGCTATAGCCCCGCATTGTATGAACTGGGCCTGCTGCATCATAATGGCGAATCGTGGCTGGCACCTGACTATGCCGTTTCTTTGGATTACCACCAAAAAGCGGCCGCATTGGGCAATGCCGATGCGATGTTCGAACTGTACGTATATTACGCTAGAGGCATTGGGACTGAAATTGATACCGAAACAGCTACGGACTGGAATGTAAAAGCGGCCGACGCGGGCAGCGACAGGGCGTGCTACAACATGGGAACCTTTTATGCTACCGGAAATGGTTTACCACAAGATATGGAGGAAGCTGTAAAATGGTATGAAAAAGCTTCACAGCTTGGTAATTTCCGTGCGACAGAGACACTGGGGGTGATGTATCGCTATGGTGACGGAGTACCGCGGGACGTTGCCAAAGCCGATGCCTATGAAGAACTGGAAGACCGGCAGCGTGAGGAGTTCCGGCGCTCGCTGGAAGAGATGTAATCCTCCGGAACGAATTAACAGCGAGTAAAAACGAATTTTCAAGCATATGCAACGGACATTCATTTGCCTGTAGCGTATGCTTCTTCTTTACTAATATTGTATAGAATTAATTACCAACTATGTATAACCTTACCAAAAAATACGAGGACTTTAAAACCCAATTGCAGTACAATCCAAAAACCGGCATCGAAAGCTGTGGCGATGGCTATCTTGAGATTATTCCAGCCCATCTCAATATCCAGCTGTATGTACTTAATGGCGAACCGGATGATGATCCTGATTATGAACGCGACTTCAGCTTTAGCCTTGATGAGTCGTTTAAGGAACTCATAGAGGCCTCATGGGAAAATAACCTTCAATATTCTTTTGATAAAGATAAAAGCAACCATCCGAACCTAACGCACAGACAGGACAATATAGGGTCTTACAGCTTTACGAGTCCACGCGACTTTTTGGGCAGCGACCCGTGGCTTCAAGAGCTTACGACTGAAGACAATAAAGACTATGAGCTGATAGGCAAACTGCATATTTTCGATAATACCAATGTAAAATATCAATACGCCTGCATTCATTTTGACAGCAAAGATGACAATTCGATATTCGAAAACAAGCTCTACCTGTACAACGATGAAAAGGTGCACCACCTGAAACTATCGTTAAGGGAGTATTATGAAACGTGCCTTAAAATGTATTGTATAGAGAACTGGCAGCTGCTTTTCATCGATAAGGAAGAGGCTTCCGCATACGGCACTAAAATGAACAACCTCGTGAAGACCTACCGCGACCTGAAGATAGCCTTCCCTGATAATGACCTGAGCTTTATTGCAGACAGGCTGAAGGAATATGGAATGGCAGTATAATTTTGACACGCATGATAATGAGGCATATCTTAGGCGCTGCCTCATGTTTAAGAAATTAAGAAATAATTAACAAATTTTCGACAGGACGTTGTGCGGGCAATTTTTATTAATACCTTAGCGTGTTTGGCTTTAAACATCACTATTTATAACCTTAGAATAAAATTAAAAATGAACACATTTAAAAAAATTTCAGCCATGGTACTGCTTGCTGTACTGGCATCTCAGGCAGTTACCGCAGCAGCGTCGGGTGTCCCTGTAGTAAAAGAAGCGGTTGGCGGCTACTTCGACGTATACCTTATCAACAACTGTTCTAAAGAGATCGAAGTAAGCGTGCGGATAAGTCGTTTTACGTCTAAAGTAAAATACGCATCAGGTGCAAAGGTGAAAGTACCTGTAAAAGCTGGCAGTGAAGTATCTGTGGACGGCAAGCTGTTCAAAAAATTTGAAGATTCAGATAGCGGAAAAGAAATTAAACTTTGTAAATAATTATGGGATTTTTTGACAAAATAAAAAGCATGGTGGGTGTCACCGGCGTGAAACTGGAGTATTTGTATGTAGAGAACCCGTGGCCGTATTTCGACCCGATGATCAAGGCTACGATAAACGTTAAGGCTGGTAAAGACCCTGTAACCATACTGGGCGTTAAAGGCACTTTCTACGCCAAACGTACCGTTAACAATGTAGAAGAGAAGATCGAGCTGGGTACTGAAACAAGGACTACTGAAAGATGTGCCGAAACAAAGCGCGATGGCGAATGGGTAAAGGAATTTCCATGCACGGTTGAAGCCGGTGGCGAGGAATCTTACGGATACTGGGTTAAGGATATGGACGTTCCGGCGGCGTTGGCCGAATGGGGTGGCGATACACCTGAAAACGCGGTAAAGAACGGCATTACCTTTTTTCTTGAAGGCGAGGTAGACATTAAGGAAACACTCGACCTGTTTGACCCTTCCCTTACACAGGAGATAACCGTTTATGACAATGGGCGCAGGCAGGAACCGGAAGAGGAATATGTAGAAGAAGAAAGTGAGGCCGGTACAAGTATTTACAATGAAGTTATAGCGCTTGAAGGCGAGGATGACGACATCGAGTTTACACCGGCACAAAGGGAACTGATCCTTTCGGGCAACCACGACGATGTGGAGTTTGAACTGGAAGGCATGGAAGTGTATGCCATTTACAGCCTGGGCCAGATGGACCGGAAAGTAGTTCGGATGACGGACGACTTTTTTGGCGATACCAAAGTGGGGTTGTTCAGGATCAACCATATCAACGGACACAGGGATCTCGACTTTAGCAACCCGGACAACTGGAGGAGCATACACATCGATTCCCTTTCGTTCACCTTCTCAAGTCCGAACGAATGGGGAAGCCAGGCTTCGAGGTTCGAAAGCTTATCGCACATTAAGAAAATCGCATTGCTTAAGCAATAACAAGCCAACAATTGAAACGCCCGTCTTATCGGGCGTTTTTCAAATAATGAGACCTAAACAATGAACATTCAAAAAATAACCGCCCATTTCCCGAATGGCGAAGTGCCGGAACTGCTGTTGAAATTCTATCAGTTTCCTGAAACCTTTGAACTTCAGGATCCCGAAGCCGAACGATACATTCATAAAAGTGAGCCCGAAGAATGGAAGCAAAACCTTGAGGCGATCATTAACGGCAATGTGATGGATGAATTTTTGCCGTTCTATTATAACGGGATACACGAAACCTACTGCTTTTGGAATATTCGAGAAGGCGAAAACCTGGTGGACCAACCCGTTGTGCACATTTCAAAACAACAGCATCACAGTGTCGTTGCGGAAAATTTACGCGATTTTTTCAGTGTACACTGTTTGGCCCTCGACATCAAGATAAGTTTTGTACTGGTTGATAATGCCCATTGTTTAAAACAGGGGTGGGACTCTTATGCCATGGACCCAAATGAAGTGTTTAACAAAGAGAGAAATGGAGAAATCAGTAACAACTATGCCGAAAATTACCCCGATTTTCTCCCCTACCGTAAATGGATGTTCGAAGAAATGGGAATATCACCTGCAGAAGACCCGGTGAAAATTGTTGCAGATGCTTACAATGTGTACCCGAACCTTATAGAGCACATACGTTCCAAGTACGGCTTTAAGGCTGAAACGATGTATTAAAAAAACCACGAAAATAAAATTAAATAATATGGATCTACATTCGGATTTGCAGAAAGAATGGAATGAAAAAGGCGCGGCCTACGGGACGGGCATTAACGAAATGGTAGCATTCGGCGAGACGCACGGATGGAACAAATGGACGGGCGGAGAACCTGAGGATGACAGGGAGCATCTTGCCGATGAAGTGTTGCGCCTGCTTAAGGAAGCTAATACTTCGGGTAGTGTGGCAGCATTCCGTGAGGCATTCCCGCCGTCCTACAGCCCCTTTACGAAGTACATTAAGAAAAACGAGCAGAATATCGAACTGCTGCATTTTATCGGCGACGATAAAATTGTTTTTTTTGTAAGGAACTATGAGCAGGAGCCACAGGGCTATATCCTGGATGGTGACAAACTCATGGAACTGGACCCTACTGTCAAAGCTATAGGCAAATCAAAGCAAGGCAATGTTTTTGCTGTTATTAGTGATGGTGGCAAGCTTACTACGAAACAGGGATGGGATGGAGAAGTGATTGCTACTTTTACGCTCGAAGCGCTCAAAGAATCATCGATGACCCAAATATTGCCTTTCAACGATGGTAAAACGGTATTGCTTGTTTCTGCTGAAGGAATTTATCTTATATCAGCCGAAGGAGAGAAGATGATCCACCCGGAGCCGGAGGAAGAGGAACTATACGAGGACGAGGACGAAGAAGATGAGGATGAAGAGGATGAATCCTATCCATTGGAAATATCCATGGAAAACGCCGACCTGTCAAACGATAACCGTTATATAGTAGTGGCCGACCAGGACAGTTCGCACAGGATCCTAAACGCATCCGGCGAACTGTTGGGCGAGATCGAGCCACAGTCCAGCTACCCGCATTTTTGCCTTTTTGCTTCCAATGATGACCAACTGATCACAAATTCGTGCCACTTTTATAATGGAGTTACCATTGGTACGGATACCTCTAAACTAAACGATATAGCTACTGAAGCTTATCTGGAAAGCGACGAATATGTGGATATTGACGAAAGCATGAGGGTATATGCCGGTGTGGCCGGAGATGGCTACTACATACTGGGCGATGCTTATGGCTACCTGAAAGCTTTTGATAAGCAAGGCAATCCATTGTGGCGTCATTATTTGGGATCGACTATAAGTGGCATGTGCCTGTCGGATGATGGCAAGACACTATGGGTGGGCAGTTATTCAGGAATGCTGCACAAGTTAAGACTGGGTGCAGGCCACAGGGATGCGCATACCATCGGCAACGGTAACCATTACGAGGACCTGAGGCTTATACTCTGGAAAGGGCAACCGGCACTATTATGGTAAAAACAAAGGGCTGCTTCTCTCGAAGCAGCCCTTTGTTTTTATCCTGATGCATCATCAAATTCAGGCGAGAAACTTTGCCCTGAACCCTGATGGGGTTTCTCCGGCCTTCAGTAAGAACAGGCGGCTAAAGTAAGCCGGATCTTCATATCCCAGCTCGTAGGCTATTTCTTTTGAGCTCATTTGCGTATGTGCCAGCAGGCGCTTTGCCTCGAGTACGATGCGGTTCTTAATGACTTCATTGGGCTGCGGCAGGCTAAGCCGCTTAAACCGGTGTGTAATGGTTTTTGGCGCCATGGAAAGAAGCACCGCGTAATCGGCCACGTTATGTTTTTTCTTATAATTTGCTTCAACAAGCTGTGTAAATTTACGGAACGATTCGATGTCGCTGCTCTGCCCTGCCGTTTCCTGCTCCATGTGCTGCTTTTTCCAGAGCCGGACTGACCTGATAAACAACTGCTTCAGGTACGTACGAATCATTTCTTCATGGGACGAATCCCTGTGGGTAAATTCATCTTCAATTTGCGTATACAGGTAATCAATGAACTTTCCTTCTTCCTGTGTAAGGGTTGTCATGGGCATATTGTAAATGTTATTGAAAAGCAAGCCGTCGCAGGCAACCTCTTCATCATGAAGCTGGATACAGTAAAAATCACGATTGTAGAATATCATGGACCCGGGAGCGCTCCCAACTCCTGTTATATTGAGCACCTGGTTGGGGCTCACAAAAAACAAAGTTGGCCCCACTGTATGGTATGAGGCAAAATCAACAGTAAGCGAATATCCTTCCGGCAGGTAAACTATCTTGATATAGGAGGCATAACTATCCGGATGAAATTCTCTCTCGTTATTACCGTTGATCGTTACCAGCCCGATCTTCTTCAGGCCCGAGTCAAAAATATTATTGGTCTCCATAATTAGTACTTAAAAACGTTTTAAATATACAATATTTCCGTTTTCCTAAATTCAAATGCGGGACCCGATAGCCGCGTCCCGCATTTAAATTTGTTTTATTTTGTGCTTCTGGCAAACTTCTCCAGTTCCGAATTGAATTTCTCCATCTCTTCAATGAACAGGGCGTGGCCGCTGTTCTCGAATTTTACAATATAAGAGTTGCTCAGGCCTTTGTGAAGTTCTTCTGAAAAGGAGAATGGGCATAGCTTATCCTGTGTACCGTGGAACAATGCCACCGGTATTTTGATTTTAGCCAACGATGGGCGCAGGTCGAGATCGCGTAGCGCAGTTATAGCCTGCGTAGTAGCATAGGGTGACGCATCGAGGTTAATGCTCTCCAGCCATTTTACCATATTGGGAGTAATGTTGCCTTCCTTCGCGGGGAAGCCGGCCCCGAAACCTGCTACCAGGTCCTGCCTTTCGGTCATTGTTTTTTGGATCAGGTCGGCAACCACATCATCGGGCACACCCATAGGAAAACCGGGACGCTGTTTCCATGATGGCGCTGCGGGCGCAAACAAAGCCAGCTTGCTCACGTGGGCGCTGTTGTATTTGGCAACATAATGCAGGGTTACCGCCCCACCCATAGAAAACCCTCCAAGAACCGCATTTTCGATCTTAAGTTTTTCGAGCACCACTTTTATATCATCCGAGAAGACATCAAAATCATACTTTCCGTAAGGCCTGTCCGACTTGCCAAAGCCCCTTAGTGAAATGCCGATAACCCTGAAACCTTTCCTTACGAGGTATTGGTATTGGTACTCATACATGGCATCATTTAGCGGCCAGCCATGTATCAGCACTATAGGCTGTCCTTCTCCGAGGTCGGTTACGTGAAGCTTCACGTTTTTCTCAACCTCAATATACTCTTCCCTTCCTGCCGATGCAGGAATCCTTTTGCTTTGCGCCACTGCCTGGCTGCTTACTACAAGTGTCATAAAAATACTGATTGCTTTGATAATAGTTTTCATAATAATGTTGTTTAAATAATTAATCTCTGTTTTAGATGTCACATATTGACAGGACAAAGGTGCGAATAACCCATGCCCGGAAAAATGGACAAAAAGGCGAGAGTATTGTATATTTTTCCCTGCGATGTAAAAAGTCATTAAAATAACCTTTTACCTGCAATACAATTATTTAAACAACTGGCTGAAAATGATAAAATTGAAAAACAAATGATACTTTTAGAAAAGCATTTAGCATTGGCAAACTTCCCAGTCCCCTGAAAAATGCCCTTTATCATGGAACATTTTGTCTCAAACACCCCCTCATCTTGTCGGGTTTGCCAAATCTGCCAGAAAGCCTTTATAATTAATTTTGCTAAAAACATCTGATTATGGAAACCATCTACCTGGACAATGACATCACAATCATGTATATACAGGCAGCCTCATTCCCCGAAGGCCTGCCCGAAGCCTATGAAAAACTGCATGCGTTCCTGCCTTTCGGCGAAGAAAGGAAATTTATTAGTGTATCGCGTATGGATACAAACCAAAGTATCATCTACCGTGCAGGAGCGGAAGCTTTACATGAAAATGAAGCCACGGAATTCGGGCTACCTACACTTGAATTAAAAAAAGGCCGCTACCTCAGCATTACCATACGTAATTTTATGGAGGATACCTCAATGATAGGACAGGCTTTCCAAACCCTGATGCAGGACCCACGTATCGACCCCGAAGGCTACTGCGTAGAATGGTACTTTAACGATCCTGATGTGCATTGCATGATACGTCTGATGGATTGATCATACAATATACTGGTCGTCTATTTCCCAGCCTTTCATGATCAATCCCATCTGCGTACCGCCAAACCATGTCCTGCCGATTTGCAGTTCCCATTCGCAACCCTCTTCAAATTTCTCGGGCAGCGTAATGCCGTGGATCTCCACAGGGAGTTGCCAGTTTTTATACTGCGGCATGTCGAGGTAACGTTGCAGCTCCTCACGATGAAAATCGAATATCTCTTCGCGGGCATATTCTATGTAGCCTTCCAGGTGCTGCTTCATCAGCTCGTACAGGAAATCGATCTGGTCGGGCTTAAGTTTCGTAAGCTTTATTTTATTTTCCAACCCACCGTGTTTGTTGAGTATTTTGTTTAGAGGCGAAAGGTTTGTTTTTACGTAGTCGCGTTTTGTGGTATCCATGATTTGTTCTTTTAATACTGCACAAGCTAAGTGCATTTTATTTCACTCAAAGTGGATTTGCATGAAATAAGAATAAATATTGATTAGGTAACTTTCTAAATTTTAAAATTTATTCGATCCTAGTGTCACTTCGAGCGCAGTCGAGAAGCTAAAAATAGCGAAAATGCCACATTTCGACTGCGCTCAATATGACATTTTCTCTATTCTTTTTCAAATTTAGACAGTCTCTAAAAATCACCAATAACCGATTTCAGCCTTTCGCTTACGGCTTCGGGCAATTCCTCAAGGTACTCCTCATCGGCATATTGGTTGCCTTTTTCCTCATAACCCAAAGCAATTACCGCATCGATATCGGTATGGTCATTATTTTTAAGCAAGGCTTCAAGGTTGCTGTAATCCTGGGTTTCCACCATTTTTTCGAGTTCCGGATGTACGGCATTGCGGTCACTAAAGTAAAGCTCTTCAGAGCGGCACTCTACCGAAAAGAACGTCGACAACGCATATTCCATGTAAATAACAAAATCACAGGCATGCGGCTCGTCATACGAGGCGCTGTGGTCAGTGCCAAATGCAATGGAGTGATTGCCGTTTCGCAAAGTAATGCAGGCATCATTATAATAGTTGAAACCGTCAAAATAGTTGAACAGCGCGCCGTCTGCTTCCTCCGATTCTCCAAGGCTGGTTTCCTGCGGGTCGCCATACAGGTCAAAATCGATTGAATTGGCCAGACCTCCAATGGGAAGGATCGATATCCAGCCTTCCTTGTAGTCATCCTCGTCTTTGGCAATAGGGAATTTGCCTTTGGAATCTATAGCTTCTGTTTCCGCAAATGCAACCGAGTGCCACGACACGTGCAGTCCGTTGCTTATTTTGTAAAATTCCTTTAGATATTCATTAAAAGCAAATGGCCCATCGGGCGCTTCTGAATCTTTATCGTCAACATTCTCCAGTTGCTCTTCATAAATCTTTGCCTCCGCTTCGGCTATCTGCCCCTCTGTGGCTCCCGGATATTTAATGAAGTTAACCGTACTTACCAGATCATGGCTTTGCAGTTGTTCAATTGCTGTTTCGAGCCTGCTAAAATAACTTTTGGCCCATTCCTGCGCTTTTGCGCTCATAAATTTATAGGGTGTTTTATTTTGAATATTTTATCCATCATGGGACTGACTATACTCCCGGTTCTATTTTTTCCCGGATCATTTCATGCATTTTCCTGATATTTCCTACAGTCTCGCCTTTTGTAATGCTCAATACCGTATTACCCTTAAAATATACCTTTGCGATAGATTTCAGCATAAACGGCTGTCCTTTAAGCAGGGCGGTGTAATCTTTAAATGTCAGTCTCATAAAAGGGCTTTCTGCAGGCCCCAGCAGTTCGGCCTTTTGTATATTATCCCATGGGACGAAAGCATTACGCAGCATTTGCTGGTTGATGAATATACCATCTTTGGTTACGCCAAATGATGGCTGTTTCAGGTCGTTCTTAAAACGAATGTAAAGATAGCAAAGGACAAAACCGGCAGCGAAAATACTACCATACCCGTATACGGTTGACGGCCATCCAATTTCGGCATCTATCCATGTACCTCCTCTTATCCTCATCCTGACCTGACGGGTATACCCCCAAAAGAACACCCTTGAAATTGCCGCAGCAAGGGCACATATCAAAAATAGCATTGTAATATTCCGAAGGGATTTGTCAACCCTTTTCCTGTTGAGGACAGCCGATTCTATAAAATAGAGATTTTTCATTTATACTTTTGGGCGTGAGCCGTATTTAAGTTAGTTTACCTGTAATAGTGTTATGGTTCTTCGCGGTTAATCAAACTCCGATATGAAATACTCCGGGTCATCCGGCAGTATACCGGCTTCTATAGCCTTATCATACATCTCTTGCGTTACGAAAGTATATTGCGCCATCTGGTCGGCAGTTGGCAGCATGAAAAAACGGCTTTCAATTCCTTCCTTAGGCAGCACCTCCTCATTGACAAACCAATCTACAAAATCCCCATCAAGCCATCCCATCAGTTCCTCCAGCACACATTTGTAGGTGTCTCTATCGGTTACCACCGTACCGGTTAGCTCGTCTTCGCCAAAGCCTATCACATCATATTCAAATTCCGCCGAAACAACATTGATCCCGCTTATGGCAGCAAGTTCGCTAAAGAGGTTTTTATATTCGTCACCATTATCAAAGCCTTCAGCATCGCGTGTAAGATGTGCCAGGATATAAAGGAAAAAATTGCTGTCACTTATGCCGGAAATATGTTCCTCCATTTTTACCCTGTTGTTCTGCGGGAGGCTGAACCACCCTATTGCTTCAAGCGCGTCCAGGTAAGCTGCTGCGCCTTGTGATGTTAATGCTTTGTATTTGTCCATTTCTTTATCTTTAATTATTCGTATATCCTACCCATTTCCAAAAGCTCTCCCAAAAAGCCCCACTCAAGTCCTTCCAGTTCGCTTTCATTATTATTAGCATCCACACAACATCTTGCACCACATTCCAGATTACCCGCCGGGTCGAAATTATACCAACGGTTACCGGTTTCAGAGTCAATTCCGTCATACCTGAAAGGATCTTCCAACTGCTTGCCTTTCATTTTGCGGAGTTCCGATATCTGGAACCGAATGATGGCTACGGCATAATCAAAGCCATTTAATTTTTCACTTTGTACCGGAGCTTTCTTTATTTTTAGCCATTCGGGATCGAATGCCGCCGGCTCCGACGTCAGAGCCTCTTCCAGAAGCTGTAGAAACAAATCCGCCGTAAGTTGTTCAAACTTTTTCTGTTCGACCAGTTTTAAAAGCGACAATAAATATGTTTCGAGCGTCAGCGCTTTTGGCACTTGTAAACTGCTAACACGGTTATAAAAATCTTCGTGTGTCATATTTGTTATATTTCCCCGCCTATGGCTAAGGGTGCTATAATAGGTCTTGTTTCTTTTTTAATTAAAGCAGATCGCTTTCCGTATATAATGTTACTTCAATTTTAATGGGGTGTCCCGTTGGCCCTAAGCGTACTAAATCTTCATCTGCTTCGATCTCAGAGAGGAAAGCCTCCTCCGAAGCCGCATCACCCAAAATAATCCACGGATGCCCAAATTGTGTCCCAATGTAATAAATTTCCAGTGCTGTTTTTCCCGCAGCGGAATATAAGGCATCCCCTACAGGATAATTTTGCAATTCACCAATAAATTCCAGTCCTCCATGGCCAAAAAATTCACTGATCCGGTGCAGCATCCTGTCCCTTACATCCTGTTCCGCTGCTATCGCCATATCCTCCTCTGCTTGCGATGCATTCGAAAATTCGGGCCGTTCGGTACGAAGCAGAAAATACCTGCCCTCCCGGGCGAGCCTGTAAATACTATGTATTGTTAATTCAGCTGCCATATTACCTCTTTAAATTTTCATCAATATAAGGTACCGTTTCAAGCAATTCCCTTGCCTTAAAAATTCCCTTGTTTACCACAAACAGCCGGTATACATAGTCGTTAGCTGACGAATAATCGGGTATATCATTCTGAATCGTTTCTATGCCCTGGCTTTCCAATTTAAACTTGCAGGAGCTAAACACATCGAAAGACCTTGTAAATGCCACCAGGTGCCAGTGCTGTATCTTCACCACGTGGTCATGATAAAAACGTATGGCTTCCTGTTTATCCGCTGAAGAGTATAATGTCTCCCATATCGTTCCACGTTGGTAATAGTTTACCTCCCACCTGCCATTCTTCATTTCCAGCCGTTCGACATCGTCAAAAAGCTGTACGCCAACGCCCTCAACACAAAACCGGCTGCAGCCTTCCGCAATGAATTTATCGTAAAGTTCTTTTAGTTCCATTTTTCAGAAATTACAATTCGCCTATGTACACTGGAACACCTGCGATACCAACTGATGCTTTTCCGAATAGAACAGGTACAGTGTACCGAACATATTGCTGTGGTCCAGCTGCGCCACAAACTCCATCTTCTGCCCGTCGGGGTCGCGCGGGGTTTCGTCGCTTTGAGCCCACCCCGGCTTGCCTGTGGTAAGTGTACCTTCGGTTCTGTTGTCTTCCACTTCTATTTCCTGAACTATGCGCTCAACGCCTTTTTCTGTCTTGTTATAAATAAATTTCAGGTCTGTGGGTTTTGTCTTGTATGGATACATGAGCCTGTCCGAAATCCGTTCCTGCTCAAAATCATCACACCAAAAATAGCTTTGGGTGCGCAGCATCATTATGGCCTGCTGCAGTGTATATTTCCCTGGCAGGGAGAGCGCCACCGTTCCATACCTGTTTTCCTTTGTCACCTGTATCGCGTCGCCCAGGTGTTCCAGCGTGTATTTTTCACCCCAGTCCACGATTACTTTCGTATCGCCCTTTTCAGTATACTCCAGGTTCATATTGCTGTTCTCTTCAGGGCAGCTGAAGGTATATTCTATAGTGTCCGGGAAACCGTCTTTTTCGTTGACTTTTATAGCAATTTTATCGCGGTTTTCAATTTTGCAGGTATATTTCAAAAATCGGGAATATAAGTCATAAAAATGGTTGAAGGCGTGCAGGTGAATCAACCTTGCCTGGCTTTCCTTCATTGTATCATCTTTCCTGCTGTCTATGTACCAGCCGTTCAGGTCAACATCCCAATGGGTTTCCGTTTCGCGGAATACAGCATTGAAAGGCACTTTGGTATACGTAACACCCAGTTTTTCATCTGCTGCGGGCAAATGGTGCGGCGCGAGTTCTTTGAATGCCGTGAAGCCTTTACGGGTATTTTTGTATAATATCTTTTCAGTTACTTTTATATCTCTGCGCGGCTGTTCTGTGGTAGTCCCTTCCAAAAAACCATCGGCATCATATTGATAGGTGAGGATTTGCGAATCCAGCCACTCCCCATTGCCCAGATAGTATTGTATCGTTTTGGTAACCGGCAGGCTTATGCCGTTGATTTCTTCGTACCTGTATGTCAAACGCCTGTTGGTATCATGATCAAAAGAACCCGAATGCATCAGGAGGCCTTCATTGCTGTAAAGCTCCACTCTTTTGTATTCAACCTTTTCAATTTTATCAACCGATGTCTGCAGGTATTCGCGCTTTACATCCGATTGGTCATATTCCTCTAGCTTCCGCAGCTTGAGTGGTGCCAGCAGTTGGTACTTGCCATCCTCCAGCCGGAAATCCATGCGGCTTACGTCTACATTCTGGACGATGAAGGTAAAAGGCACACCCGCCCACTTTTCATTAACCACGCCACCGTCCAGCTTTACTATGGGCAGCAACACTTTATTGAGTCCTTTAATGTCGGCCATGCAGCTTTTCAGCGCAGGGAAACCTTCAATTTTCGATTTCTTTTTTGAGGGCGATAATATAAGTTCTTTTTTCATTTCTGTAAATTATACGGGAATCCCGTACTGATTATTTCTTAATCCCCACCCAGTTCCTGTCGAGGTCGCTGTAGGGATAAATTTTTATCATTTTGAGCATTTCTAGAAATCCTTTGTGCCCAAAATTCTCCACGGTTGCCAGCTCTTCCTCGAATATCTCCATGCACAGCAGCAGGTGGTGCTTGTGACCTTCAAGTTTAAATGTTTTGTATACATCAAATATGATATATCTGGTCTTACCATCGTTTCCTTTAATACCGCATATCTCATAGGGATTAAAAACCTTGTCCTGCGCTGCGCCTGCAATTTGTGTAAAGTTTTCGCAGATGCGCCTTTCCATGGTATTGAATGCCGTGGGCGGATCCTGGTTAATGTCGTTAAAAGGTTGTTTTGTAAAGGCTATCAATTCATACGTCCCTTTTTTATTAGGCTTAGGGCCTGTTCCGTCCGGTTGTATAAGTTCCATTGTAGTGAATCCCGTACCCTCAATGTGGTTCGGGAAATAATGCATGTCCACCTGCCCTATCGTCATCCCCGCAATTACCCGAAACGGGATCATGGCATGGCCGATAACCCCTGCGGAAGGGCCTAACAGGTTTTCAATTGCCTGCAGTTTCAGGTTGTAATGCGCTATATATTGTTCGTTACTGCTATCGTTCATCTTTTATCTATTGTCTATCCGTCTATTATCTATTATCTACTCAATCACCAGCCTTACCCGTGTCACACCCTTTTCATCATCATATTCCTCATTGTACACACGTTTCCCGATAATCGCATCGATAGCTTCTTTAATATTATTGAGGCTGCCGCCCAGTTCCAGGATAACTTCCCTTTCGGTATAGTACCTGTCCTCATCAATAAAGTCCGATACATGCAGGTAAAATTTATCCAGTAGGTCTTCCAGCGGGTATTGTGAGTCTTCTTCATCTTCAAGCTCATAGCCCAAGGCAAATACATAATGGTTTTCTTCAATGTCTTTATAGATGTTGCCTTCAACCAATTCATAGTTGGGATTGCCTTTGTATTTATCCAGATGTGCTAATTGTATGTTTTTCATGTTGCTAACGCTTGTTGTCTTTTTTAATTTTTTCCAGGGAATCTGCAGGCATATCCGGCCCTGTATATTCCTCGCAATCCCACAAGGACTGCCCGTTGGACTGCAATGGCTCACGCCGGTCTTCAAAAGGATTATCGCTATCTTTAGCTACCGTGGCTGCCGGTTCTTCCGCGGGATGCCCGGTATCCGGTTTGTGCCCGCAGGACTGAGCCAGCGCGCAAACAAAAAGCATTATGCCTGCATATCTTAGAAACATATTTTCACTTCTTTATCAAGAACCTCTTCATAATCTTCAAGATAATCAGGATCGTGTGTTATTAAAGGAAGAATATGTTCTTTAATATCCGCTACATCGGTAATCTTAACTTTATTACCTTTCCAATCTAAAAGTACCTGTACTCCTTCATCAACAGCCCGTTTAAGTTTTCTTAGCATATCCATAGTTGTCAAGTAAAAGCTTAATGAACCCATTGCCTCTAAATATACTATTTGGTTAATGTCTTTTTCTGCCCAGATAATCGGCGAAGGGCTGAATTCTAAAAACTGTGCCGCAACTTTATGCGGAAGGTTCGCGTGTATACTGTTTTCCTCCGCAAAAGGCTTTAATTTATAAAAAGACCGCTGGTTGGTGTTCCAAAAATCATCCGGTAAGAGTAGCAGTTCTTTAAGGATATCCTGCTGTGTTAACGCCCTCTCATCATATTTAAAGCTATGTCCGTAAAAGCCGTTGGCTTCCATTTCCCTGATCGCTAAAAGTGCGGCTATGTCGGTATAACAATTCCGCCTTAGCAGGTGCAGCAGGTCTGATGTGGTAACCTCTGCAATTTTCTTATCTGAGATTTCACGGCTAAAATCATCCGTACCAAAAAGATACTGGCTCAATTCATTGATTGAAAACTTGTCAATGTCCGTTATGCTTATTTCGTTCATTTACTGTTGACCGTTTAACTTTCCCCTTCATACGCGGCCAGGAACTTCGCCACCTCATCCGAATCGGCAATTTCCTCAAACTCGTTCAACTTCTTTTCCAGATCGTCGGCATCCATCCACTCGGGGCTGAATTCATATTGCAGCACAAAGTAGTTGTCTACATACACCAACTCCGCACCACCGTCGTTAAACTCATTAAGTTCATCCATAGCTGCCGATACTTCGTCGGCGTCGGCGTCATAGTCTTCGGCACCCAAATAGCGGTATAGCATGATGGCATCGTCCTTCCATCCGTACTGGAACGATACGCCATCCTTTCTCCAGGCCCACCAGCCCTCCTGGCTTTCAATGTCCAGTTTGGCAATGTCCTCATTATACTTCCTCCTAAACACCTCAGCCAGCGCCTCACGGGCAATATCCTTTTCAGCAGCAATTCCTTCATAATACGGGTTCGGTAGTTGCGCCGATACTTTTCGCCTGTGCTTCTTGTCGTCAGTATCAGTAATTTCCAGCTCAAAGAAATAGTCGAATTTTTCATACTCGCTGTGGCTGTAGCTGCCCAACCCTTTCACCTGGTCCAACAGGTTAGCAGAAACCTCAACCCTTAGTTCGTATAATCCGGCGTCTGGGGTTACTGCTACAGACAGCTTTTCTTTTCGCCATTCCCGCATCAGCTGCGCGGTAATATCGATTTTCTTAACCGGTATACCCGATGATGCTATTGCCAGATCAAAATAACCTGTCTCATCCAGGAAATCAAACATATCGCCCGCACTATAGTGCGGGGAAACGCTGATTGTAAAATCATCCTGTCGCGGCGCTTGCTTCTGAAGCATTTCCGGGATGTCAAACTGCGGTTCATCCCATTCCGGCCAGTCTGCCCTTTTTACCCCCATCAGCGGATTTTTGACACGCACCGTATGCTTTTCCTCCAAAATCCTTTTTGGCGCATCGGCAGTCCTGACTTTAATAGTAAGGTGGAACTTTAAATACGAATCCTCATTTCCCGGATCGCCGGTAAAAGCATCTTTCATTACCCCATAAAATGTAGCGCCGAGATCAATTTCCCAATTGAGGGAAGGCGTTCCCGAGGTCATACCTGTCTGTTCGGCTGTATAATTCTCCAGTGTTACATGGCAGCTCGCCTCATCGGCAAGGCAGCCTGCGCTAACCTGCATAAAAAGCTGTTCCTCATCGAACATTGCCTCTTTATAAAATCGTATCTCAAATGGTTTCCCGGTAGTTTCCATAGTATAACCAATCGTGAATTAAAGTTTAAAAAAGAAAAACGCTACGGCAGCCCATTCTTTTTTTGCACCGCTGGCACGGCCAATGGTGCTGTGGCTCGAATTTTCTACCGTGCCGTCGCTTTTCACATAGCCTATGGTACTGTGGCTGCTGTTCTCTACCGTACCGTCGCTCTTTACATAACCTACTGTCGAACGGCTCCTGTTCTCAATGGTACCATCACTTTTGATGTAGCCTATCGTACTGTGGCTTTTATCTTCGATGGTACCGTCACTTTTAATGTAGCCAACAGTCGAGTGGCTGCTGTTCTCTATCGTGCCGTCACTTTTAATGTAGCCTGCAGTGCTGCGGCTGCTGTTCTCTATGGTTTGTGCCTGCAAAAATGCTGTGCCGCCAAGTACGGCAAGTAGTACTAATAATTTTTTCATGATGGTTGATTTATATTTTTATATATGTTTTTACTTGTACGAAACCGGTATGGTGTTATACGATCCGTCGTCCTCAAAGCCTTTAATTATGGCCATTCGGGTGGCTGTTTTTACCGCTTCATCAGGATGGGAGAGCTTGTCGCTGCTAAACCATTCCTTGCCCATGGGCTTTACACTTACCAGAACAATATCCTCTATATTAAGGCGAAGTTTTTCCGGAAGGTTTTTGGCACCCATCGTCAACAGGGTACCAAACGGTTCGCCCGGACTATACTGTGAACTGTTAAAGAAAGTATCCGCATCATTATTGGCATCATTATCCTTAATCACCCATGTTTCCACATCGGCATTATTAAACTGTAGCGTGAGCGAGCCGAACTTTTCCATCAATGCCTTAAATTCGCCATGGCCCAATGCTATTTGTGTTACGCTGTTGAGCAACGCCATCATGTAGTGGTCCCTGACCTTATAAAATGGAACAATGCTGTCAAATTCAATATAGTATTCGGCACCGGCACCATTGTACACCAGTTCTTTATCCTGATTCTCATCGGCATATATGTCCGAAAGCCCATCGGTTATTACAATCGTAGTGTTGTCGGTATAGATAATCCTGAATTTCGCGGCGATGGTTCCGGAGGTATATCCCGGCCAGTTGCGGTCGCGAAAGCCGCCTATGTTCAGGTAGAGTATTTCGTCATGCAGTGTGCCTATCGACCTGAAGAACTCATGACGCAGGCGTATCGCTTCGGCGCCGGATTCTTTCCTTTTGGCGTAGGCCGGGTCAAGGTTTACAGTGGCATTTTCAATCGCATTCAGGCCATGCTCGGGGAATGCAGGTTCGGTCTGTACGGTAAGGGTATCGTTCTCCAAACGGAACCAGATACGCTGTAATTTATCGCCAAGCGCTACATTAAGCAGGTCGAGGCCCATCCCGTAAAAGGAAGAGAGCGAAAAAATCTTGTTTTCAAATTCTACGCTATAGCTGCCTGCGATATTAATCTTATCAGCCTGTTCTATGAACTCGCCCATGCCTTCCGCTTTCTTAAATTTACCCTGGTCGGTAACTGATTGTATCTTTTCAAGGAGGCGTTCTTCCAGCATAGCAATAAGCTCGGCCACACCATATACTTGCATGGCTACAGGCTCATCTTTTATAAAAGTAAACCGTATCTGGGTATTTCCGGGCAGGTTATCGTAAAGATCTCCAATATCTGCAGTACCACGCAGTTCTCTTATAGCCGCGTTCAGTTTGCTTAGCTCCTGATTGAGTTTCTTTCTCTCTTTATCGGGAAGGTTGGTGTAAGGACTGTATGTTTTGCCATCCTTTTTATAATATATCCCGCTTTTCTGAGCGCCATAGGTATCCTTGGTCACATCGATATGATATATTTTTCCGGTTTCGAGACAGGGGCTATAGGCTTCGCCTATAGTACGCATGAGTTCTTGTTGGTGAGCATCCATTATGGTAATCAGGTAAGGTTATAACTGTTAATTTTCGTTAAATATAATATTTAATCCTGATCTGGAAAGCGGGAATGAAAATTCGTAAGCATTCACAATAATTTCGTAACAGTACCCTGAAAATCCGCAACTGTTAGTTTATGCTGCGGTTCTTTGGAGATAGCTGCCCCGATGCCTACCTTTGCAGCACCAATGCCACGTACGCCACACCCCATATACAACCTTCGTTTTTCGCTTGTATGCCTCAGCTCACTGCTGTTCTCGGCCAGCTTCAATATGCTCATACCCGAGCTGCCGGCCTACCTCAGCAGCCTTGGCGGTGCCGAATACAAAGGGCTAATCATTGCGCTGTTCACGCTTACAGCGGGGATCTCGCGACCCTTCAGCGGACGGCTTACCGATACCGTGGGGCGGGTTCCGGTGATGGCATTCGGTTCGATCGTATGCTTTGTGTGCGGGTTTCTCTATCCTGTATTGGGTACGGTTTCAGGCTTCCTGTTCCTCAGGCTTATCCACGGATTTTCCACAGGCTTTAAACCAACTGCCACCGCGGCTTATGTAGCCGATATCGCACCCGCCGAACGTTGGGGAGAGGCCATGGGCATCCACGGGCTGTGCTTTAGTACCGGTATGGCTATCGGCCCCGCCATTGGCAGCTATATCAGCCTGCACTACTCCCTCGATATCCTGTTCTACACCTCATCGGCTTTCGCGCTGCTTTCCATCGTTATCCTTATGAACATGAAGGAAACACTTGTCGTAAAGCAGAAGTTCAGCCCATCCCTGCTCAAAATATCCCGCCGTGACATCATTGCGCCCGAAGTGCTCCCTGCAGCCATCGTGACCTTCCTGTCCTATGTAAGCTACGGTGCCATGCTCACGCTCATCCCCGACTGGACCGCACATTTGGGTATTGCCAACAAAGGGATGTTCTTCATGGTGTTTACGGTTGCATCGCTGCTCGTCCGGTTTGGGGCAGGCCGTGCCTCCGACCTTTACGGACGCACGCGCGTCATTACCATCGGGCTGGCCATACTGGCATTGTCGCTGTTCATCCTGGGTTATGCCGATTCACCCGCAGGCCTCATGTGCGCCGCCGGGGTATACGGTATTGCTGTAGGCGTACTGTCCCCTGCCCTCAATGCATGGACGGTAGATATGAGCCACCCTGAGCATCGTGGCAAAGCTATGGCAACCATGTACATCGCCCTCGAAGCGGGAATCGGATTGGGTGCCCTGTTCGCCGGATGGTATTATGCCGATGTCATTTTGAGATTCCCTCCTGTAATGTATTTTTCAGGCGGAATAGTGGTGCTGGCGTTGCTGTACATGATCGTGAAAATAAAACCCCACAAATCGTAGTTTAAGGCTTTCGCCGAAATTTACTGTGATAAAGATTCGATTCGTTCAAATGATTAATTCATTACGAATTGCAATGCGCAAATGTGAAATATCAGGTATTTACTGGCATCAGAATTCCCCTTTGGGGGTTAGGGGGCGTCCCTCACAATTTCTATCCTCCGGTGTATTTCATTTCCGGCCTCATCGGTCACCGTGATCGTATATTTTCCGGTACCGGCTTTCACCGGCATCTCATGGAAGGTATGGGTTTCGCCTAAATACCTGTCGCCAAGATACCAGAACAGTCTGGCATTCGCCGATGTGTGCGCAGCCTTGAGGATAAAGGGCTGGACGGCTCCACTGAAGTCTTTTGTAAGATAGATCTTGCCATCCTCTTTCGGATAAATGAAGTCCATATACGCGCCTGAAGTCCCCTGGCAATCGGCCCGGAATGGCGGCAGGGAGATATAATCCATGTGTACCTTGCGATAGTACCATTCCTGTACCGGAGGCAGCACAAACCACACCCTCGTTACCATATTGTCGACACTTTCACAACTGCTGTTCACCTGATATTGTCCTGTCGCATCCAAATGGACTACTTTATGATTCGTACAAGCCGTTGTTTTCCTGCCATTTAGTGGAATCCATTGCTTTTCAACAGTGCAGTGTTCCCCGGCAAGGTGGCCGCTTTTGCTGCATATCTCCGCTTCTTCAAGGTCATTAAAAGGCGTTGCAAACCAGCGCTGCTTCGGCAACAGGTTGAACACATCAAAAAGAATGGGGGCGGCGCTGCCAACACCTGTCAGAGAAGGCCTTCCTTCTCCGGAAGCATTGCCGACCCAAACGCCAACCACATATTTTGAGTTGGTACCAATAGCCCATGCATCACGCGCACCAAAGCTGGTTCCGGTCTTCCAGGCAATCTCCAGCGACGAGTCGTAAAAACGCCATGCCTCATCGGCCTGCGGGCGGTTCACTTCCTTCATTGCATTGTAGGTAAGCCATATAGATCCCGCACCCAGTTCGGGCTTATTAAACACTTCTTTCCCAAACTCACGGGTAACGTGGCTGTCCCAGTTCAATTCGGCAAACTCCTTCGTACGGTACTTCGCTTGGTGGGCATTAAAATAATTCAGCGTTGAACTCATACCCGCGTAGGTGCGGCAAAGGTCCCAAAGGTTCGACTCTGCCCCGCCCAATATCAGTGAAAGGCCATAGTGGTTCGGGTGCTTTTTTATATCCCGAAGCTTAAAGTGCTGCAACTGTTCATAAAAGCGGTATACCCCAAAGTCCTTCAGCATCAGCACAGAGGGTATATTAAGCGAACGCGATAGCGCCCTTTGCGCCGGCACCGCACCGTCATAAGTAAGCTCATGGTTCTGGGGCGTATAGCCTGCAATTTGCGTAGGCACGTCGGCCACAAGGGTATTCGGCAAAATTTCACCCGCATCCAGCATCGATGCAAAGAGCAAAGGCTTCAGGATGCTGCCCGTACTCCTTGGCGCGGGGATGATGTCTACATCTTTCTGGTGGTCACGGTCGGTCGGGGAATTCCCTACGTAAGCCATAATGTTGCGGGTCTCCACATCAATTACCAAAATGGCAAGATTGTGCACTTCCGACTGGCGGTATTCCTGGTAATAGCGTGCCGCGATCTGGTTCACGCGGTTTTGCAGGTTCGCCTTTACCGTAGTTTTGATGCGCTGCCCATCCTTTGTCTTCCCTATGTTCTGAAGCAGATGTGGCGCGGCCTGCGGCAGGTCGAACGGCTTGCCCGGAAGCCCTTCCTGAAGCGACAGCTCGTAGGTCGTCTTATCGATTATCTTTTCGCCGAAAAGCTTTTTCAGGAGACGGTCGCGCTTGTCGCGCAGTTCCTGCTGGTTCCGCCCGGGATAGATAAGTCCCGGCGCGTTGGGCAATACGGCAAGGGTCGCGCTTTCCGCCCACGATAACTGGTGCGGCTGTACTCCAAAATAGCGCCATGAGGCCATTTCCAGCCCTACAACATTTCCCCCATAAGGCGCATGCGCAGCATAGAGCCCGAGAATCTCATCCTTGCTGTAGCGGGTTTCGAGGCGTGTAGCTAATACCAGTTCGATAATCTTTTCGAAATAGCTGCGTTTCTTCCCTTCGCGGGAAAGGCGTATTACCTGTTGTGTAAGCGTACTGCCGCCCCGCACTACCCTTCCGGCTTCGTAATTTTGTTTTACTGCCTTTACGATCGCCACAGGGTTAAACCCCGGATGGGAATAAAAGTGCTGGTCTTCAAAATGGACGATGCATTGGCGGAACTTGTACGGCACGCTATCCTGCGCAGGAAAACGCCACTGCCCATCCCGCGCTATCCTTGCCGCCAGGAGATCGCCCTCCGCGCTTTCAATTACTGTCGAATACGGATTTTCGAACAGTTTTCGCGGCAGGCAGAAATAAAAGGCGAGGAGGAAAATCAGCGTTATGATGATCCTTGCTTTGTTCTCTTTAATCCAGTGAGGGATTTTCATCAAAAGATGTTTCTTAATGCAATTTTGGAGTACGACTCGTGTGCCTGATAGAAATTATGGATATCATTTCTTCAATTTTATAGGATATCCTGTAATGAAAAATCTCGTAAGCCCGACTGTTTCCGTTGTTATTGGATTTATAAATATCCAAAGGATACATTTCCGGGTTCTTACTCAGTATTTTGGAAGAATCCTGAATTTGTAAAATCACCCTGTTTGCTATTCTTAGAGATTTTGTATTATTATAAATATACTCATGGATATCAAAAAGCTGGTTAAGGGCTGTTCGTGTCCAGATTACTTTCTTCCCCATCGCTTAATAATCTCAGTCACCTCTTCCTGCGTAAATACATCACCATTTGCAATTTGCTTTTCTGCAATTTCATATTCCCTATTGTATTCCTCAACTGACATTGGTTCAGATACCATCGGTATATTGGTGTGATTATAGGTTTCTATAGCGTCTTCAACTACTTTCAATAAAACTTCATCAGCATTGGAAATTTCAAGAAGAAGTTTTTGCCTGAGTTTATAAGCTTCCATAACAATTATCTCTTATTATCAAATATAATAAATTTAGATTAACCCCAAAGATTTAAAACCTTGGGGTTAATAAATTACTTCACCACCTGTACCCACTGCCCTTTGGTCCTTGCCATAAATGAATTGTCGTACATGGCTTCACACTGAACGCCGGGCAGGTAGTAGCTGCCCGGGTAGGACGCATTGAGTAGGATTCGGAACACTTTGGTCTCGTTATGTTTTAGCGAGAAGTAGAAGTTCGTCCTGTCATCCCTTATGTCAGTATAGTCTACATTGTTCTCCGCAAAGCTGCCGAAGTCGGTAAACCTTGTATTCACAATCTCCCATCCCGACGGAATGATTTGCGTAAGGGCTACATTCTCTACGCTCTCTCCTTTGGTATTGCTTACGGTTACTTCGGCTACAAATTCGGTGCCCTGTGCCAGTACAGAAGGATTGATCACTTTGCCGGACCTGTCTTTAAACACAATGCCTGTCGCCAAACCGCGCTCTTCCGTCTGCTCGCTGCCTACCGGAAGGATACCGCTGTAAACTACCTTTATGTACAGGGTCGACTGCTTGTTGTTCTTTATCGTTACGCTGTTGGAAGGGCTCAATTCCAGTCCCCTGTCGGCAAAGGTCTTATTCGTTTTGATGGCCTGTGTCTTACCTTTATTGGTATAGCTGATGTCGATACCTTTAGGGCCGTTAGACTGCGCGAACCTAGACATCGCGTACAGACAGTAGGCCGTCGTCTGGGTACTCATCCATTCGCCGGAAGACATTTCATTTGCCAGTTTCGTTGCCATGCCGAAGGCCTTTTCTTTCTGCCCGAGCAGGATAAGCGTTTCCAGTGCCATTGCCCTGTTACGTGCCGGCGAACCGTAGTAATAGTAGCTGTATTCACCCGCATCATCGAGAATGCTTCCGCTGAGGAGTGCCTGGCCTACGTTCTTCTGACCTGCCAATGCATAAGCCGCAGCCAGCCTTATCCTCGATTCATTCGAGATACCCGAAGTTTCCCGCAGCCTGTTCATTGCCGAAAGGTCCGGTGAACCTGCAAGGGCAAGGGTATACAATCGGTACGCCTGCGCGAAGTCATTGTGGTAGCCTTCGTAATAACGCCACTGCCTTGCCATCTTCTGCTGGTATTGCAGCCATTGTTTTTTAACGTTCATCGGCAGCGCGTAGCCTTTTTTCTCGGCCTCTATGAGGAAATGCCCGGCATAGCTGGAGCCCCAGTCGTCCGGTTCGGGCTGCCCCGGCCAATACGCAAAACCACCACTGGCTACCTGGAATTGGGCCAGCTTCTGTATGGCAGCGGTAACATATTTCTGTATCTTCTGTTTCCTGACCTGGTCTATATCCGCAATATCTCCAAGATAGAGCTGCGGGAACACGCTCGAAGTGGTCTGTTCCACACATCCGTGAGGATACTGGATCAGGAAGTCCATCCTGCGGTTGAAATCGATCGAAGGGAACGATGATACTTCCAGCCTTGCCTTGTTACTTCCGGCTACACCAAACGAATTCCAGTCGATCCTGCCAGACTTGCCCGGTTCCAGCACCAGTTCTTTATAATCCTGCGTTACAGGGTTCGGGTTCATCACATCGATCTCCACATCATAACTGGCCTTTTCTTTGCCTGATGTCGCGGTGACTGTGACTTTGCCAATGCCTGTGAGGTCGTTCACCTCAAGGTCAAAGTAAGCTACTTTCTCATCCGGCCTTGCAAACGAAACGGTCTGGGTTTGCTTCCCGATCACGCGGAAACCGTTGTTCGTTTTCACCTGCAGGGTAACATTCTTTATATTGTTCTCCATTGCGAACACCGTTACCGGAAGGGTTACTTTCTCTTTCGGCGTTACCTTCCGCGGAAGCGAGGCCAGCAGCATCAGCGGGCTACGTACTGGAGTGGTTTTTTCAACGCTTCCGTAGGCGCTCAGGTCGGCATTGGCAGCCACCACCATAGTACGTACAGAACCGACGTAATTCGGCAGTTTAATGTCATGCACACGCGTTTGGCCCTTGCCTACGGTATATGGCCCGAGGAAGATTACTACAGGCTTAAAGCGGTTGGCTTTCTTAGACTTCCCTCCACCCAGGTCGGCGTCACCACCAATACTGAATACCTGGTTCACCTGCCCTCCGTAGGCACCGATGATATCATCATATACATCCCATGTTTTTACGCCAAGCGCTTCCCTGGCATAGAAATCGTCCCATGCGTTCGGGGTTTTGTAGCGGGTCAGGTCAAGCAGGCCGTCGTCTACTATAGCAAGGGTGTAGGTCATCGGCTTACCCGATTTTTCACTCACTTTTATGGTAGTTTTCTGCTCCGGCTTCAGCACGGCAGGCATAGTGATCTGTGGCTGCAGTATCGTATTCTTGTCCACCACTTCTATCGGCACAATGCCATACAATCGTATCGGCGAATCATTCTCGGTTGTCGCGTGCGGCTGCAACAGCGTGATGTGGATGTACACGTTTGGCGCCATATCGGCCGTAACCGGGATCTCTACCTTTGTTTCACCTGCTGTAGCTTTCGCCCAATACGTCCTTACAACCCTTGAGCCGTTTTCCAGCGATACCAAAGCCCTTCCGCCTTCGCTCGAAGGGAAGGCAACCGTAACTTTTTCGCCCACCGCATATTTCTCCTTATCGGTACTGAACATCAGCATCGATGCCTGTTCGCCATTGCCGTTGCGGGTACGGCCCGACCAGTAGGGATAGTCGATCAGCACTGTCTGCCCTGCAGAATGCCCGCCCTGCGGATCGGTAACACGCACCAGGTACCTGCCCCATTCCTCTTCTTCCGTTTTAAACGTAAAAGCTGCCTTTCCGGAACCATCGGTGTATATTTCTGTAGAATATACAGGGAGGTTAGACGTAGCCGAACTGTATGAGGAAAGGTCGTCGCGGGAAGCATCCCACCACCAGCGCCATTCTACCTTATATACCTTGGCAGTTAGCCTTTTCGAACGCCTTGGCTGGCCTTTATCATCTACCGTTACAACTTCGAAGCGATTGGCCTTTCCGGTTTCGAGCATGCCGTATTTGTTGCCTTGAGGCGCTTTTACACCCACATACGTATCATACGGTGAGTAGGTTGCCGATACCACATCGGTGCTTACATCGCCACCCTTTTCGTAGGCTTTGGTAATTATGGCTGCCTTCAGCATACCCGGCGCGCGCGATTGCAGCTGCGGCTGGATCGTTACCGTAGCATTACCGTTGCCATCAGTCCTGCCGGAATATATGTTCACTTCTTCCGATTTGAAATCCTGCGCGGGGTCATCGAACACGTAGTTGAAATAGTTCTTAAACTCTGTTTTCTGTTTCAGGAATTTTGCCTGCATTTCCAGCTTCAGGTCCCGTGCAATGGCACCGTGCAGCCAGGCCACATTTACATTGGCGGTATTTTGCTGCGATGCCAGTATGGTTTTGCCTTCGAGACTGTTCTTTATCTTGAGCCTGTTCGGCTTGATCGTTTCAATCTTTATCGATTTGTAAAAGTGCGCGCCGCCTACAGAAACCCGGGCTTCCCAGTTGCCCGTTGGCGCTGTGGCCTGTGTTGGCACTACAAACTTAAAATGGTTTTTGGCATTGTAGGTCTGCACTCCCTGGAACATCATTTTGCCGTTCGGGTCGTTCAGCCTTAGTTTTATCGGGTGCGATGCCGGAAGTTTAGCGGCTTTATCATTCAGTATAAAACTCAGGAACAATGTATCGCCGGGGCGCCATACGCCACGCTCACCATAGATATAGCCTTTGAGGCCTTTCTGGAGTTTTGCGCCATCCACATTAAAATTACTCAGCGATTGTGAGTTTCCATCAGAAAGCTTCACGTAGGTAGTGCTATTCCCTTTTTTAACGATAGCAAAAAACGGCTTCTTGTCTGAATTCAGCGTAAGCAGGCCATCACCGGATGTTACACCCGAAATAAGCTTTTGCCTCTGGAGATTGAAGAGTTCGATCCTTGCACCCGCTACAGGCTCTGTTGACGTAATGCTTGCTACCGCAAAGAAGAAGCTGTTGTTCTCACCCTTTTTGGCAATTACGCCAAGGTCGCTCGCGAGCACATTCATGCCGATTTTGCGTTCATACATATTATAGTACGTCGAGTGGCACGGGTTATCACGCTGCTGCCAGTCGTAGTCATAATCGTAATCGTAGCCGCCCTCATCAAATTGACTGAAGTCCTGTTCTTCTTCCTCTTCTTCGGCTTCCTCTTCTTTACCATCATCTTTCGTTGTTTCGCTTTCGTCGCATTTGTAAAGCGAGTAGGATTTGCGCATTGTCATTTCGATGCGGTATATGGCTCCCGGCTCGGGTTGTATAACCTTGGAAAGGTCGAGCGCGAAGGAGTTCCACTGGTTGTAATTGAGCATTTTATTGGTATTGAGCACCAGCTTGGTCTTCGCTACCGGAAGAGCCACGTTGCGCAGGCCGTAACCGTTGTCCATTTCATTTTCCTGGAGAAACTGCATCACGTTGTTCTCGAAAATGCGGTACACCTTTACATCTACCGCGCTAAGGTTTACAGCCTGGAAGTTGATCTTCAGGTTGCTCGAAGCGGGCAATATGCTACCGCTTTTTATAAATTTTATCTCGGGTTTCAGTTGTTCGAACACTATCCTTTCAGTGGCCGTCTGCCTTGTCCTGAAACCATCATTACTTTCAATGCCCTGGAAGACCTCAACGGTAAATGTCCCGTTGAGCGGTTCGGCAAAGAACACCTTCAGGAGGTTACCGTTTACGGCATACCGAAGGCCTTCTATATTTTCAACGGCTACCAGCCCGCTAAAATCCTGGTCTTTGCGCAGCGGGTCGGAGAAATTGATAAGCAGCGTCTGGTTGTCACCATCTTCCGGCTTTATGCTTACTACTTTAAAATTATCCTTGCCGGGAATAGCGAAATCTTCCGCCCCTTCGGCATCGATATCAAAAGGTTTCCCGTTCCAGCTGATAGTCACTTTGCTATCCTGTGCCTTGCGCTGTATACTGTCAATTACAATGCTAAACTCCGCCCCGCCCGCTGGGTTACCGTCAAACCGGATAGGGAGCTGCTTACCCTGCTGCTCTGCCTTTACCAGTTTTTTAGCGGTTTCGAGGTCGAGATAATCGCTGGCTTTCAGGCTGGCATTGAGAAACTGCCAGTCGCGGTTGTAAGATTGCAGGTCGCGGGTACTCACCATAAAATCCTGCTTAATCGTTTTTACCCTGAAATTGAAATCGGCCAGCTCTGACGGAACATTGACAAATTTGGAAAGGTGCAGCGTAATGCGGTATTCGGTATCCTGTTCGAGTTTTTTATCCGGGCGGAACGCGAGTACGTTGCCTTCAAGCAAAAACACCTTGCCCTTTACCCCCGGCGAAATACTGAAGTAATCGCTGTCGAGTTCCTTATTGACCTGCCATTCTTTTTTGGAGAAGGCCAGGCCGACCTTTATATCTGATTTTGTTGAAACGGTACCCGATGAAAAGCTGGTGATATAATCCCTGTAGCGAGTATAATCGGAATCGAAATCCTTTCCTGATTTTTGGCAGGAATGCAGAAGCAATGTGATGACTGCGAAGTACAGCACCAGTTTCATGGTTTTCATGGGTTGGTTGGTTTTTGGTTAAATGACTTATTACGTGACACTTATTTTTCGCTATAACTTATAACAGAACATAAATATTGTAATAAAATCAGGGAATATTGAAAATTAAATGTAAAAATTTTCTTAATATTTTAACTTATTGATTTTCAGTTGATTGAAAAGTGTTCTCGACTGCGCTCGACTGACAAACGTACATAAGAATAGTTACGTATATAATAATCGTAACGTTGTCACATCGAACGCAGTCGGGATGCCAGATGATGATTAATGCTTTATTTAAATTATTCCCGAATAAGCCCGAACTGACAAACGTACACAAGAATAGTTACGTATATAATAATCGTAACGTTGTCACATCGAGCGCAGTCCGGATGCCAGATGATGATTAATGCTTTATTTAAATTATTCCCGAATAAGCCCGAACTGACAACGTACACAAGAATAGTTACGTATATAATAATCGTAACGTTTTCACATCGAGCGCAGTCGGGATGCCAGATGATGATTAATGCTTTATTTAAATTATTCTCGAATAAGCCCGAACTGACAAACCTATACAAGAATAGTTACGTATATAATAATCGTAACGTTGTCACATCGAGCGCAGTCGGGATGCCTTACTTCCTCCTCTGCTTAAAAAAGTCCTTTACCAAAGCTCCGCATTCTTCCTCCATCACACCGCCTTTGACCACCGTTTTGGGATGAAGCTTCCCGCCCATAGCACGATAGCCGCGCTGGTCATCGGCAGCTCCAAAGACAACTTTGGATATCTGGCTCCAGTACAGCGCGCCAGCACACATCTGGCACGGTTCGAGCGTAACGTACAGTGTGCATCCCGTAAGGTACTTCCCGCCCAGGAAATTGGCAGCAGCGGTAATTCCCTGCATTTCCGCATGGGCCGTTACATCAGTAAGCATTTCAGTCAGGTTGTGGGTGCGGGCAATGATTTTGTTATCGACAACGATGAGGGCTCCCACCGGTATCTCGCCTTTATCATAAGCCGCCTGTGCCTCCTGAAAGGCTTTCTTCATAAAATACTCGTCGGTGAAGATATTTTCCATAGGGCAAAAATACGATTATCGCTGAATTTATGAATAAGCATACCATTTACCACAATTACAGCGTTATACGTGTACAAACCTTACCTTTATGAAACACTACATGATCGCTTTTACGCTTGTTTTCGGAACGATATTCTTAAGCTGTGATGACACTGATGAATCTTTTCTGAATGATACAAATGCCACAGACAGCACTGGCGTCGGCATTGACTCGATTACCATCATTGATACCGTTTCCATTCCTACAGATACTGTATGGATTCCCGGCGACAGCATCTATTTCCCGGCAGACTCCATTACCGCTCCCGGCGATACTGTTGTGTTGCGGAAAAGCCTCAAAATGAGTATAAAGTAACCTGTTTATGGCTGCAAAATCTGCATTCCAATTGTCCTGCCTGAAATGAAATCGATTTCTCCCTCTAGCCGAAATGGAAGAGAAACACGCGTCCCATTTTGAGCGGAGAGTAGAGGAGCGGAGAAATCTCAAGGCGTAAGCAAAATCCGTGAAAACCCGCCGAATCCGTGTCATCCGCATTGTAATACATATCCATCTCATCCAAATATCGTAAATTTGCCTACATGGCAGGCGAACTACTCCCACATATTCAATATCCTAATGACCTCCGGAAGCTCAGCCCGGGGCAGTTGCCGCAAGTGGCCAAAGAACTGCGGGAGTTTATCATTGATATTGTTTCGGTAAAGGAAGGCCACCTCGGCGCGAGCCTTGGCGTAACCGAGCTTACCATTGCACTGCACTATGTATTTAACACACCGGACGACCTGCTGGTATGGGATGTAGGCCACCAGGCCTACGGCCACAAGATACTCACCGGGCGCAGGGATAATTTCGATACCAACCGTCAGCTTGGAGGCATCAGCGGTTTCCCGAAACGAAGTGAAAGCGAATACGACACTTTCGGCACCGGCCACAGCAGCACGTCTATATCAGCAGCGCTGGGTATGGCCATAGCATCGCAGCTTAAAGGCGATTTGGACAAAACACACATTGCCGTGATCGGCGATGCCAGCATTGCTTCCGGAATGGCATTTGAAGGGTTGAACCATGCCGGCGTAACCGATGCCAACCTGCTTGTGATCCTGAACGACAATGCTATCGGTATCGACCCCAGTGTCGGCGCGCTGAAGCATTACCTTACCGAAGTGAAGGAAGGCCGCAACCCACGGCAGAACAACATGATCAAGTCGCTGAACTTTGATTATTCCGGCCCGATAGACGGGCACGACCTCCCGGCATTACTAAAAGAACTGGATCGGCAGAAAACCCTGAAAGGGCCGCGTTTCCTGCACATTATAACCACAAAAGGTAAAGGGCTGAAACAGGCCGAGGAAGACCAGGTGAAATACCATGCCCCCGGTAAATTCGACCGCCATACGGGAGAAGTACTGGCTATAGCCGAAGACGGCCTGCCGCCGAAATACCAGGATGTGTTCGGGCTTACGCTTGTGGAGCTGGCAGAACAAAACGAAAAAATTATCGGCATTACACCGGCCATGCCTTCGGGAAGCTCCATGAAGTTTATGATGGAAGTATTCCCGGAAAGGGCTATAGATGTTGGCATTGCCGAGCAGCACGCCGTAACCCTCGCTGCCGGAATGGCTACACAGGGAATGGTGGTATTCTGCAACATCTATTCTACTTTCCTGCAGCGCGCCTACGACCAGGTGATCCATGATGTAGCGTTGCAAAACCTGCCGGTAATCTTCTGCCTCGACAGGGCCGGGCTGGTAGGCGAAGATGGGGCGACGCATCACGGGGCATTCGACCTGGCATACCTGAGCTGCATTCCCAACCTCATTATCTACGCGCCGCTGAATGAAGCAGCCCTTCGGAACATCCTTTACACGGCACAGCTTGGCCCGGATCATCCCATAGCCATACGCTACCCGCGAGGGCGTGGCGAGAATGCCGATTGGCAGAAGCCTTTTGAGAAAATTGAAATTGGCAAAGGCCGGCAATTAAAACAGGGATCAAAGGTAGCTATCCTGTCTACGGGAACGATTGGCAATAATGTAATAAAGGCGCTGGCGGAAACACCCAATGCAGACCTGTTCGCCCACTACGACTTCGGGTTTGTAAAACCGCTGGACGAAAGCCTGCTCCATACAATCTTCACTTCATACGAAAGCATCATTACCATAGAAGACGGCGCGGTAAAAGGCGGATTTGGCAGCAGCATTGCCTCTTTTGCCGCACAGCATGGTTACAGGCTGATTATAAAAATGTTAGGCATACCGGACACTTTTATTGAGCACGGCACCGTAAAGCAATTGCAACAATATTGTGGTATTGACGTTAATTCCTTAACAGATATTTTTTCAGGTTACTGAAATTCACGATTTTTGCACCGATTTTCCAACTAAAACATCATGTCCATGAAGTGTAAAGCCTGCTTACTGGCCTTTTTGTTCATAGCCTTTACCCAGATAGCCCGCTCTCAGGTGCTCATTACCACCACCGTCCCTGACTCTATTACCTACTGGGAACGGACCAATGCGCTGGGCCTCGACATGAACCAGATATCGTTTGTTAACTGGAGTGTAGGCGGTAACAACTCGGTGACTGTTTTAGCGAAAGCACATTTTACCCGGAAATATACCCGGAAATACATGAACTGGCATAACGAGCTTATCCTGAAATACGGCCTTAACAGCCAGGAGGGCCAGGAAACAAGGAAGACCGATGACCAGATACAGCTCAACTCTACGTTCGGTTACAGGAAAGATACGGTTTCCAACTGGTATTATAGTGCCAAGTTCAATTTCCAAACGCAGTTTGCCAACGGTTACCAATATCCAAACACTACGGATGAAATATCCGGCCCTTTCTCCCCTGCCTATATCTTTCTCGGGGTTGGTAGTGAATACATCCGGAAAGATCTCGGACTGAATGCCTATTTCTCTCCGCTCACCAATAAGACTACACTCGTACTAAATCGCACCTTAGCGGATAAGGGGGCTTTCGGGGTAGATCCTGCCATAAGGGATGCCGAAGGTAATATCATAGAGCACGGAAGACAATCGCGCACAGAAGTAGGTATATTGATTACGAACAACATAAAACGACAGATATTCAAGAATATAATGCTCGACCACAGGCTGACGCTGTATACCGATTACCTTAACAACTTCGGCAATATCGACGTGAACTGGCAGCTACAGCTAGACATGACTGTAAACGAATATGTAAAGGCCAATATTGGTACCCATATCATTTATGACGACGATGTGAAAGCTACAGAAGAAGTGAATGGCGGCGTGGTACAGGTAGGGCCGAAAATTCAGCTGAAGCAGATGTTGGGCGTTGGCCTTAGCTATACTTTTTAGATTCTTAATGGGATGATAAGCTAAAAGTCAGGCTACGCTACAACTATACAAGCACACCTTAACTCATGAAAAAAATCGAACTGATCCTTGGGCTCCTTGGCCTTGTTAGCATAATCCTGAGCCTGTCAGCCATCCCCGGCGGCAGTATACTATCCGTACTGGCACTATGCGGCCTGTCAGTCTTTTATTTCTATTTCAGCTTTGCGGTACTCAACGGCATACACGGGAGGGATATATTCAAAAAAGCAGCGTACAAGGATATTGCCGCTGCCGATATTGTGTCGGCTATAGGGGCAGGCATAGCACTGTCGATAGTAGTTATAGGATTGCTGTTTAAAGTCATGTATTGGCCCGGAGGCTCGTTTATGCTGCTGGCCGGCTGCCTGGCTTTGATTATTGCGGCGGTCATCGGGGCTATTCGCTTACGTACATCAAAGTCGGCTTTTCCCGCAAGGCTATTGAAAAGGGCAGTAATTTTCGGAAGCCTGGGACTTCTGTGTTTTTTCCTTCCATCCAATTTTTTCCTGAAAATCAAATACAGGCAGCATCCCGACTATGTGAAGGCTGTCGAGGCAGCTTCTGCAAACCCTAACGATGAGGAACTACAGCGCAAAGCCAATGAGGAACACCAAAAATTTTTCGACGATGAAGGCGTTGAATAATTTTCCGAAAATGAATTAAAACAACACCCGATAAATTTATATCGGGTGTTGTTTTTTAATCGATTCACTTAAATTCAGGAAATCTTTATCGAATATCCAAATTGAACAATTAAGCTGTTTTTTCGGCTTTCGGCAGGTCTTTAGTTACAATCTGCATTGTTTCACGGCTCACCTGGCGCAGGAGGACTTCTTTGTTTTTGGCTACGGCATCGGCCGACCTTTCATTGAAATGGCGAATAGTATAAAGTGAAACATCCTCATTATACGTCACCTTAAATTTTTTGGAGAGAATGGATTTCAGTTCCGCAAAGCTGCCAAACTTGTCGTCTACACACACCGAGAAGCTAATGGCGGAATTTTGTATAAGGTGTACTTTCATCTTATAACGGTGCAGCAGTGAGAAAATCTCACTGATATTCTCCTCCATGATGAACGAGAAATCCAGCGACGACAGCGATATGAGCAGTTGACCTTTTTTCACGATGAAGCATGGGTTGTGTGGCTCCAGGTCGGCACCTTTACTTACCGATGTTCCGGGCAATAGCGGGTTGATGAACGACTTCACATAGAGCGGAATCTCCTTCTTTTGCAAGGGCTGAAGCGTCTTAGGGTGAATTACGGTTGCCCCGTAGAAGGCTAGCTCTATGGCCTCACGATACGATATCTGATTGAGCAGTACGGCGTTCTCAAAATAGCGGGGGTCGGCGTTGAGCACTCCCGGCACATCCTTCCAGATGGTTACGCTTTCGGCATTAAGGCAGTAGGCAAATATAGCCGCAGTATAGTCGGAACCCTCTCTTCCTAAGGTCGTTGTGAAGTTATTTTCATCCGAACCAAGAAAACCCTGGGTAATGTTGAGGTTCTTTTTCTTAATGGTACCGGAGATGCGTTTCTGGGTTTGTTCCCAGTCTACAACAGCATCGCGGTAAGTGGTATCGGTCTTGATGAGCTCGCGCACATCTACCCATTGGTTTTTTAACCCTGCATAGTTGAAATAGTGGCTCACAATGGTAGTCGAGATCAACTCTCCAAGGCTCACAACCTGATCGTACACAAAATTATAGTTCGGAGACTTGTTGTTTTTCAGGAAACTCTCGAGGTCGGAGAAGATCTTGTTCACAGCAGCGAAAACAGCATGGTCCTCATCGTCGAAAAGATCCATGAGTATTTGGTTGTGGTACTTTTTCACTTCCTGTACAGATGCCTGTAATTCTGGAGAATTATCGAAATAATTCTTTATAACAAGTTCCATGGCATTCGTTGTTTTGCCCATGGCCGAGATTACCAGCAGCACATCGTCATGCCCTACCCGCTGCAACACGTTATACACATTCTTAATACCGGCAGCATCCTTCACCGATGCCCCCCCGAATTTGAATACTCTCATAAAACCAAATAATTATTATACTTATTTTTACCACAAAGGGCACAAAGCAAATCGCTGAATTGCCGGTAAAGCTCACAAGGCAGGCTGCTTTGTGGTCTCCGTGGAACACCCTTGTGAACCTTGTGATAAATTTTATTTATAAATCCAACGTAAATTTTGTCATGCCTTCTTCGTTCATCTGTACGGTACGCCAGTCCTCGAGTATTGCCGCACCCGAGCGTTCGTAAAATTGTATCGCATGGGTATTCCAGTTAAGCACCACCCATTCTACGCGGCGTACGCCATCAGCCTTGGCAAACCTGATAACCTCCTTATAGAGTGCGCCACCGGCCCCGGTACCGCGTTTATCCTCCTTTACGATAAGGTCTTCCAAATGGATGGTTCTCCCCTTCCATGTAGAATAACGATAATAAAAAAGCGCCATACCGATAACTTCACCATCACTCTCAGCCACAAATGTATGGAAAAGTGGCACATCGCCAAAGCCGTCACGCACCAGTTCATTTACTGTAACCACCACGGCATCAGGTTCTTTTTCAAATATAGCCAGTTCCTTTATCAGCCCAAGCACAGCGGGCATATCTTCGCGTGTTCCCCTTCGTATTACCATCAGATTTTATGTAAAAATAAGGCCAAAAATACGGTTTAATGATAAGTTTAGATTTCATATCACAAAAATTTCGATATTTGTGCCCTCAACACAACTATAACGTTTTCGTAATGGAAGAAAGAAACAAGACATTAGGCGAGTTCATCATTGAAAAACAGGAAGATTTCAAATATTCTTCAGGTGAACTGTCAAGGCTTATCAACTCTATCAGGCTTGCCGCCAAAGTAGTAAATTACAAGGTGAATAAAGCCGGACTGGTAGACATCATCGGAAAGTTCGGCGAACAGAATATCCAGGGGGAAGACCAGCAAAAACTGGATGTTTATGCCAACGAGATCTTCATGCAGACACTCATCAACAGGGAGATCGTATGCGGTATTGCCTCAGAGGAGAACGACGATTTTCTGACCATTCAGGGAAGTGACGGCTGCCACAATAACAAATATGTGGTGCTGATCGACCCGCTGGACGGCTCTTCCAACATCGACGTAAACGTATCCGTGGGTACTATTTTCTCCGTTTACCGACGGGTAACACCTGTTGGAACTCCCGTAACGCTCGAAGATTTCCTTCAGCCGGGGGTAAACCAGGTGGCCGCGGGTTATGTGATCTACGGGACATCGACCATGCTGGTGTATACCACGGGCAACGGCGTGAACGGCTTTACCCTTAACCCCGCGATTGGTACTTTCTACCTTTCACATCCGAACCTGAAATTCCCCAAAGACGGTACGATTTACTCTATCAACGAGGGGAACTATGTGCATTTCCCTCAGGGGGTAAAAGATTACATCAAATACTGCCAGCTGGAAGAAGGCGACAGGCCGTATACATCACGCTACATTGGCAGCCTTGTAAGCGATATTCACCGTAACATGATAAAGGGCGGTATCTACATATACCCTACCAGTTCTAAAGCACCTACAGGCAAGCTGAGGCTGCTGTACGAATGCAACCCAATGGCTTTTCTCGCAGAGCAGGCCGACGGCAAGGCTTCGGACGGTTTCGGGCGCATTATGGAGATACAGCCAACAGAACTGCATCAACGCGTACCATTCTTCTGTGGAAGCTATAATATGGTAGAAAAGGCAGAGGAATTTATGGGTAAGTATCCCGGGTAACGTTTTTGAAGCCGGGAGAGCGAGTTGAATGAGCGCTGAAATAAAACAGAAAAAAAGTCCCATGCGCAAACATGGGACTTTTTTCATTAGTCAGAGAATATCTTATTTATTCATGTGCTGCATTTCGTATACAAATGTATCACCATCCACATTCATCACAAGCAGTGAAAGGGCTTTGTCTACAATGTAGTTTACGTTACCCGGTGTAAAGCCCAGGGCAAGCGCAAAACGCGTAAGGATCTCCTTTTGCTTAGGCCCCAGAACGTGGTCGGCATACACCATCCTCGAAAGGTCGTAAAGGCGCTCCAGACGCTGTACGTGAAGGTGTGGCGGGTTGATAGGGTATTTCAGAGGGTTTTCCATGATCTCTGCATACTCCTCAGTAGAGATTTCAAGCTGTTTGGCCAGTTTATCAAGAAAGTGGCGTTCTTCTTCACTAAGATGGCCGTTTTCCATGGCAACCCTAACAATGGAAGAAAAGTGTCCTTTGTTCCTGTCTTTAAAGCCGCTATCAAATAGATCTGAAATTGACATATCGTAACTGTTAAAATTTGGCGCAAATATACTCCTATATTTCAGTCGTATATAATTTTTTTTGAAAGATTTTCGACAATACTTTCCCGATTAGGGAGTTCTATAAAGATAGTTCATAAAAATGCCGTAAATTTACGGTTTAATAAACTTTTGAGACCACAGTATGTCAGAGTTTGAGTTGTATTTTACCACCGGGCTTACGCATGTGCTTGATATAAACGGGTACGACCATGTACTGTACCTTACCGTACTGGCTTTGCCCTACATGTTTAAAGACTGGAAAAAAATATTGCTGCTGGTAACACTGTTTACCATTGGCCATACGGCATCGCTGCTGTTATCCGTATATGGTGTGCTTAGTGTAAACAGCGCCGTTATCGAATTCCTTATCCCGGTTACCATAATGACAGCCGCAATCTACAACGTCATCAAAGGCGCTTCAAAAGGCAGCGCAAAGCAGAACGGCATGAATTTCCTCGCGATAACAACCCTGTTCTTCGGACTGATCCACGGACTGGGGTTCTCCAACTTCTTCAAGATCGTACTGGCCGGCAATAGTGACAGCAAACTGCTGCCATTGCTCGAATTCGCACTCGGTATAGAAGCCGCGCAGATCATAGTAGTGCTGGTGGTCCTGGTGTTGTCGTTCATCGTACAGGAATTTCTACGTTTCCCGAAACGCGACTGGGTACTGGTAATGTCGGCGTTTGTAGCGGGAATTGTATTGCCTATAATTTTTGACCGTGCAATTTGGTAAATTTGCAGCCTTGAGTCCGGATTTAGCTATAATGAAAGAAAAGAAACAAAGTAAATACGACAGGGCTTACCTTAGGATAGCCCGCGAATGGGGCCAGCTCTCGTACTGCCAGCGCAGGAAAGTTGGCGCAATTATTGTAAAAGACAGGATGATAATTTCCGACGGTTATAACGGGACACCATCGGGGTTTGAGAATTGCTGCGAAGACGGGGAAGGCCTTACCAAGTGGTACGTGCTCCACGCCGAAGCCAATGCGATATTGAAAGTTGCCCGTTCAACACAATCGTGCGAAGGCGCTACGCTCTACATAACCATGTCTCCCTGCAAAGACTGCAGCAAACTGATACACCAGTCGGGCATAAAACGCGTGGTATACCAGGAGGTTTACAAAGACAATTCGGGTATAGACTTTCTCGAGAAAGCCGGTGTAGAAGTAGTGCTCCTTGCAGACCCGGACGAAATATAATGAAGATTAAAAAAGTATACCTGCCCATACTGCTGGCCACAACCATGGCCATTGGGCTTTTGCTGGGTAGTTTCCTCAATTTTCCTTCCGAAAAAAGAGGGCTTATTTCCAGCTCGAATAAAAGCAAGCTTAATAAGCTTATCGATTTTATTGAAAGCGAATATATTGATGAGGTAAATACCGATTCGATCGTAGACCTTACTGTAAACAGCATTCTTGAGAAACTCGATCCCCACTCGGTTTACATTGCCAGGAATGAAATGGAGGGAGTAGCCGAAAGCATGAAAGGCGACTTTGTAGGCATTGGCGTGAATTTCTATATGTATAAAGATTCCGTTGCCGTAATAAAACCCGTTCCCGGAGGCCCGTCAGACAAAGCAGGGATAAAGGCAGGCGACCGTATATTGTTTGCCAATACCGACAAACTTTTCGGGCGCAAGCTGCAAAACGACACGCTTTTCTCCAAGCTGAAAGGCAAGGAAGGGTCAAAAGTAGAGCTTACCATTTTCAGGAAAAGCGAAAACCGCAAATTCAAGGTAAACGTTACCCGCGATGTCGTGCCGATAAAAAGCGTTGATGCCGCCCTTATGATTGGCAACAATACGGCATATATCAAGATCAACCGTTTTGCGGAGACTACCTATGATGAATTCTATAAAGCACTTGTAGACCTGAAAGGGAAAGGCGCTAAATCTCTGGTGATCGACCTTCGCGATAATGGCGGCGGCTATCTGGAACAGGCTGTAGACATTGCCGATGACCTGCTGAAAGACGACCTGGTTATCGTCAAGACCCGGAATAAGAAGAATCGCGAGAATATTACTAAAGCCAAAAGCGGTGGCATCTTTGAAGAAGGCCCTGTGTATGTGCTCATCAATGAGAACAGTGCATCGGCCAGCGAAATCCTTGCGGGCGCAATACAGGATAATGACAGGGGAACTATTGTAGGCAGGCGTTCTTTTGGGAAAGGCCTTGTGCAGCGCGAAATGCCTTTAGGCGACGGTAGTGCGGTACGGCTTACGGTGGCACGGTATTATACCCCGTCGGGGCGTTCCATTCAAAGAAGCTATGCCGAAGGAGGAGAGCAGTATTTTAATGATTTTGAAAAACGCTACCAAAGCGGTGAACTCTATGCAGCCGACAGCATTAAAGTAGCCGATACGCTTAAATTTAAAACCCTGAAAGGCCGCACGGTATATGGCGGTGGCGGGATTATTCCTGATGTGTTTGTGCCGCTGGAAGGCAAGCACGGCGAGGAAGCCATCAACATGATAATGCAGAGCGGCGTTGTAAGTTACTTTGTATTTGAGCAACTGGATAAAGACAGGCCCGGGTTTAAAGGGCTAAATGCGGCCGGTATTGTAGAGAAGATAAATAAGACCGACAAATACTTCAGGGGCTTTGATGCCTACCTCAGGAAAAACGGATTGGTATTTGACCTTGCCAAACAAAAAGACAAAGTGAACCGTTACCTGGCAGCCGAATTCGCAAGGCAGCTGTTGAGCGATAAGGACTATTATTCGCTGATACTAAAAGAAGACGCGATGCTGAAATCGGTGAAATAGTTTTAGTCACAGCAGCAATTATTTCTGATGATATAAATAACAAACCCTGACAGTTTACTTTGTCAGGGTTTGTTATTTTAGTTTAAAGCAATTACTCTTATTTGAATTCGAAATAGTTCCACGGCTCGTAATAATCGTAGATATTACCGCATTTCACTAAATAATCAGGACCGTACTGCCATTGCGCGGCAATGAATTTACCGAAATTTCCATAAATATCCTTTGGCTTCGCATCGGGAAAAACAATGAGGTTCTGGTGCTCAGGATCGTAAGCACCAAATTTCTTCAGTTCGGGAATCCAGATCAGAAGGCCTTCGCTTTGGTAGAGGTCATTTTCCCTTACAAGATCAATAGCTGTAAAGCGATACATTTTCTCATCATTCCCTTTATTAGGGTCGCTATTGAAAATTTCTTTGGTGACCACGGTATGCTCATCATCAGCCCAAAATTGTACTTCAATAGTTTTAAGATTGGATGCCGACCGCAATTCGATCATCGTCGGGCCTTCCTGCCCACTGTCTATAGATTTGAATAAATTGGCCGGCATGCTAAGATAATCGAGCATTTCCTGGGGGAGATCATAGTCTTTCGGGTCAACCGCATTGTCTGAAGTGTAGTTGGGGTCTAAGAGATCCCATGGAGCATTTTTAGGGTTCAGCTTTTTGGTTTTAATACCGTTCATGGCAAGCAGTACCTTCCTCACATCGCTTTCGCTCATTCTTTCCGTTTTGAGCCTAAGGGAATATTTACGTTCGGTATATTCCTCAAAACCTTCAAAATCAAAATCAGGGTTGCCGAAATTATCAACTTCATCGATCATCCCCGAAACATCCAGCTTAAGATGCTTACGGACACATTCTAAAACGAATTCATCGGTAAAGGCTGGCTTTTCTATATAATTCTCGTAGCGTTTGTCCCAATACCAGTCATGTGTTTCACCATTCCATTTAAAGTCGACCCAAATCCGCAAATTCAATACTTTCATAGCAGTTCTATTACCACGCTAAAATATTATTTATTCGCTAATGGCGTATAGCTATGTATAGAAATCCTATTTGGGAGAGAACTGGAAAACTGCGACTGATTATTTTACCCGTGTACTGTCATGGTACTGCGTTGGTATACCATTGTTCCAGAGCGTAAGAATATCTGTACCTACCGAAGCACCACTGCCTGCGGCAATCGAAAGCTGGCTTCTTTGGCCGGCAAGCGTACCGGCAACATAAATACCATCGGCTACAAAATGGTCGTCGTTATTAAGCTGTATGCGGTTTTTTTCCGGAAGTGCCTTTTTATGTGGGATTATATAATCCATCAGGCCTTCGATAGCGAAAGTGTTCGCCGAGCCTACGGCCACTACAATAATCTTTGCGGCATAGGTAGCTTTATTAGTTGTAACAATAAAATTTCCGGCTTCGCCTTCTACACTCATTACCTTTTCATTCGGGATCTGCTCTACATGAGGGTATTGTGAGCTGAGGTGTGCCAGGCTGCTTTCCATAAGGTCTTTGCCCAACGTTCCGGGTGCGATACCATAGGCATTATTGAAAAGCGCATCCTGAAGGGCCGATGCTTTTTGGTGGGTAAATAGGCCTGTTTTTTTGCCTTCGGCATACGGTTTATTATGTGCGGAGCCAATTATTAAAGCGCACGACACACCTGAAACACCTCCCCCGATAATGAGAACATCAAACATTGCCTAACGGTTTTTCGTTTTTTCCTCAATATTTTTTGCCAGCCTGAAAATAAGCAGGATGCATACCGCACACAGCGATGCAATGATACCTATAAGGGCAACAAGGCTGTTCCCTTCAAGCAGGTTATTAAAATCAAGTTGGGTTGCGTTAAAAATAATGAGGCCTAAAGCAATGGCTATCAGTGTGTAAATAAAAAATTTCATTAGCTTTCTTCTTTCTGTGGGGGCAGTTATGCCGCTGTGAAAATAAAAATATAATACTAAATAAACAATTGTTTAACATTCGCGGCGAATAATTTAACAGCTATCGCAAGAAGCACTACCCCGAAAACTTTCCGGATAACACCCAGCCCGTTCACGCCTAAAAAGCGCTCCAGCCTTGCCGACGATTTTAACACTGCAAACACCACAATTACATTAATTACTATAGCGACAATAATGTTGATCTTTTCGTATTGCGAACGCAGGGAAAGGATAGTAGTCATGGTTCCCGCGCCGGCGATAAGCGGAAACGCTATCGGGACGATGGATGCCGTGCTTGGGTTGTCTTCCTTATAAAGGCGTATGCCCAGTATCATTTCCAGGGCCAGGAAAAAGAGCACGAACGCACCCGCTACAGCAAAGGAGTTGGCATCGATACCGATAAGCTTTAGTATCTCCTCACCTACAAAGAGGAAGGCGATCATGATGATCATAGCCACTATCGAGGCTTTCTCCGACTGGATATGCCCCAACCTGGTACGCAGGTCTACGATAATAGGTATACTGCCCACAATATCTATTACTGCAAAAAGCACCATGCTTACCGTAAATATCTCTTTCCAGTCGAATGCCATGTTGTTAAATTTCGGACTGCAAAAGTATCGCATAAATTCGTGACCTGTGCTAATTTGGCGTTAATTTTTAAGAGGGTTTCGGCTACATGTTTTTATGGATAAGTTTATTTATCTTTGCGGCATGTTTCAGCTGGGTAAAACGATCGTTTCGGAAGATATATTGGAGAAGGAGTTTGTGTGCAACCTTTCGGCATGCAAAGGGGGATGTTGCGTAGACGGCGATGCCGGCGCACCCCTTAATGAGGAAGAGACAAAAATACTGGAGGATATCTATCCGAAGGTAAAACCGTTTCTGCGCAAAGAAGGTATTGCCGCTATAGAAGCGCAGGGCACGTGGATTACCGGCACAGACGGCGACCTCGAAACACCACTTATTGACGATAAGGATTGCGCCTATGTGATCTTTGACGGCAAAACCGCACTATGCGGTATTGAGCAGGCCTACAATCAGGGTATCATCGATTGGAAGAAGCCTGTTTCCTGCCACCTTTACCCGATACGCGTAAAAGACTTTACCGAATTTGCCGCCGTAAATTATGACCGTTGGGACATTTGCAGTGATGCATGTGCCCTGGGCAAGGAACTTGAGGTCCCGGTATACAAATTCGTAAAGGAAGCGCTTATCCGCCGCTTTGGCATCAACTGGTATACAGAGTTGGAAAAGGTAGCTGGGGAGCTTAAGGAAAATCCGCTGGGGAGAAGGCGCTGAAACCCTTGAAAACGTTTCGTTTTTAAAGGTATTGAAGCAATTTTCTTTCAAAAATCATGTTTATAATTTACTGCAAATCAGATATTTGTAATTTTAATAAATCTTTAACACTTAGTTAAGGCTTGTTAAAAACTATGCCCGATTGTGAATAAGTTTGGCTTTCATTATCTGAATCAAATGCCAATCTTTGTAATCCCCCTTGCAACAAAAAACATCTATTTATAATACAATAAAATTCAGAATATTATGTCCGCAGTCGAGCCCATACTTCAGGAAAACAAGAACCGCTTTGTGATCTTCCCTATCAAACACCACGATATATGGGAATGGTATAAAAAAATGGAGGCCAGTTTCTGGACAGCTGAAGAAATCGACCTGCACCAGGACCTTACCGACTGGAACACCAAACTTAGTGCCGATGAGCAGTATTTCATCAAGCATATCCTGGCATTCTTCGCGGCTTCTGACGGTATCGTGAATGAGAACCTTGCGGAAAATTTCGTAAACGAAGTGCAGTATCCGGAAGCTAAGTTTTTCTATGGCTTCCAGATCATGATGGAGAACATCCACAGCGAAACGTATTCCCTGCTTATCGACACGTATGTAAAGGATGAAAATGAAAAAGACCAGCTGTTCAACGCCCTTGAGGTGTTCCCGGCTATCAAAAAGAAGGCAGAGTGGGCCCTGAAATGGATCGAATCGGATTCGTTTGCGGAGAGGCTTATCGCATTTGCCGCGGTAGAAGGTATCTTCTTTTCCGGGGCGTTCTGTTCGATATTCTGGCTGAAAAAACGTGGCCTTATGCCAGGCCTTACCTTCTCTAACGAGCTGATATCGAGAGATGAGGGCGTACACTGCGACTTTGCGGTGCACCTGCACAACCATCACCTGGTTAATAAGGTATCGAAAACAAGGATAAAAGAGATTATTGTAGACGCGCTGAACATTGAGCGTGAATTCATCACCGAATCGCTTCCGGTAAGCCTTATCGGTATGAATGCTGTATTAATGACACAATACCTTGAATTTGTTGCCGACAGGCTATTGGTGGAACTGGGCTGCGAAAGGCAATACAACTCGGGCAACCCATTCGACTTTATGGATATGATCTCGCTTCAGGGCAAGACCAACTTCTTCGAAAAGAGGGTTTCAGAATACCAGAAGGCAGGAGTACTCAACAAAGAGGGCGACTCACAAAAGATCAGTTTCGACGCTGATTTTTAACAACTGTACCAACTGAACTAATTATAGGGTGCGCAAGCCCCACTTACTAACTTTTAAATTTTTGGCCAAATGGATGTAGTAAAAAGAGACGGAAGAAAAGAGCCGGTAATGTTTGATAAAATTACCGACAGGGTAAGGAAATTGTGCTATGAGCTTAATGAGCTGGTAGACCCGGTAAAAGTGGCAATGCGCGTTATTGAAGGTTTGTATGATGGTGTAACCACATCGGAGCTTGATAACCTGGCAGCGGAAACAGCTGCATCCATGACAGTTAGCCACCCTGATTATGCCCAGCTTGCAGCTCGCATAGCGGTGTCTAACCTGCATAAGAATACCAAAAAATCGTTTTCAGAAACGATGCACGATATGTACCACTACGTAAATCCGCGTACGGGACAGGAATCTCCTTTGCTTTCTGACGAAGTGTACGAAGCAATTATGGCCAATGCTGAAGTGCTTGACTCAACGATTATCTATAACAGGGATTTTAACTATGACTATTTCGGGTTCAAGACGCTGGAGCGCTCGTACCTGCTTAAAATAAACGGACAGATCGTGGAGCGTCCGCAGCACATGCTGATGCGTGTTTCTGTCGGCATCCACCTGAATGACATCCAGTCGGCCATCGAAACGTACGAGCTGATGTCTAAAAAATACTTTACCCACGCTACGCCTACGCTTTTCAACGCGGGTACGCCAAAGCCTCAGATGTCTTCGTGCTTCCTTCTTACCATGAGGGACGACAGTATCGAAGGTATCTATGATACGCTGAAGCAGACCGCGATGATCTCGCAGTCGGCCGGCGGCATAGGCTTGTCTATCCACAACGTAAGGGCTACAGGCTCTTACATCCGTGGCACAAACGGAACGTCAAATGGTATTGTACCCATGCTTCGCGTATTTAACGACACGGCCCGTTATGTAGACCAGGGTGGCGGCAAGCGTAAGGGAAGCTTTGCGGTATATATTGAAACATGGCATGCTGATATCTTCGATTTCCTTGACCTGAAGAAAAACCACGGTAAGGAAGAAATGCGTGCGCGTGACTTGTTCTACGCCATGTGGACGAGTGACCTCTTCATGAAGCGCGTACAGGAAGATGCAACCTGGACATTAATGTGCCCTAACGAGTGCCCGGGACTATATGATGTATACGGTGACGAATTTGAAGCACTGTACCATTCGTACGAGGCTCAGGGTAAAGGCCGCAAAACCATAAAGGCGCGCGAACTTTGGGAAAAAATACTGGAATCGCAGATCGAGACCGGAACACCATATATGCTGTACAAAGACGCGGCCAACAGGAAGTCGAACCAGAAGAACCTCGGAACCATCCGTTCGTCCAACCTTTGTACCGAGATCATGGAATATACTGCTCCGGACGAAGTGGCGGTATGTAACCTTGCCTCGCTTTCGCTGCCAATGTTTGTTGAGAACGGCCAGTTCAACCACCAGTTACTATATGATGTAACCAAGCGTGTAACGCGCAACCTCAACAAGGTGATCGACAGAAACTTCTACCCGGTTGCCGAAGCGGAAAACTCCAATATGCGCCACCGTCCGGTAGGATTGGGTGTACAGGGGCTTGCCGATGCTTTTATCCTGATGCGTATGCCATTTACCAGTGATGAAGCTAAAAAACTAAACCAGGAGATATTTGAGACCATGTACTTTGCTGCCGTTACCGCTTCTATGGAAGAGGCCAAGGTAGACGGGCCATACTCTACTTTTGCAGGCTCGCCGATATCGCAGGGTGAATTCCAGTACAATATGTGGGGGCTTAAAGACGAGGAACTAAGCGGCCGTTGGGACTGGGCATCGCTTCGTAAGGAAGTAATGGAGCACGGTGTGCGCAACTCCCTGCTTATGGCGCCAATGCCTACAGCTTCAACATCGCAGATACTTGGAAATAACGAAGCATTCGAACCGTATACTTCAAACATCTATACCCGCAGGGTGCTTTCGGGCGAGTTCATTGTTGTAAACAAGCACCTGCTTCAGGATCTTGTGCGCCTGGGCTTGTGGAACGAAACCCTGAAACAGGAGATCATGAGGGCTAACGGTTCGGTACAGAATATCGACATCATCCCTCAGGACATCAAAGACCTTTACAAAACGGTTTGGGAAATGAGCATGAAAGACATCATCGACATGTCGCGTCAAAGGGGGTACTTTATCGACCAGTCACAATCGCTTAACCTCTTCATGGAAGGCGCTACGTTTGCCAAGCTTACGTCGATGCACTTTTACGCATGGCAGAGCGGCCTGAAGACCGGTATGTATTACCTGAGGACCAAGAGCGCCGTGGATGCCATCAAGTTTACGCTTAACAACGATAAGAAAGAAGAAAAAGTACCGGCAGAAGCTGTTGCTGAACCGGTAACCGCAGATGCAGGCGCGCCGATGGCTATGACCGAATTCCAGGCTATGCTGGAGCGTTCGCGAAATGCCGACCCGGAAGACTGCGAAATGTGCGGATCGTAATACAACAAACACCAATAAACCCCTATGAAGGAGCAGCACTTGTTTGCTCCTTCTTTTTTAACCAACCCAACCTATGAAAGACCCACTTTATTTTAAACCTGAACTGCTGGCAAGCAAAGGCCAGCGTTTTGCGAATCTTATTGTTGACCTGATTTTCAGGGTAGTGCTAATGTTCCTCTTTGGACTGGTAGCCGGATTTCTGGCGCTTTTCGGGTCGGATGGCCTGTTGGTCTGGATAACTGAGATTGGCACATTAGGTGAGCAGATTTTAGGATGGACACTCATGCTTATTTACTATACGGTTATGGAAGCCACTACACAGCGAACTATTGGTAAATACATTTCAGGGACCAAAGTAGTAATGGAAGACGGGTCGAAACCGACAATAGGTACGGTATTGCTGCGCTCATTGTGCAGGCTGATCCCATTTGAGGCATTCTCCTTCTTTGGTGATCCTTCGAGAGGATGGCACGACACTATTACAAACACCTATGTTATCGACGTGAACCGCTATAAACATGCAGAAATGCTGGAGAATTCTTTTAACGAAATCGGAAGCGATATAAACAATCAATACAATGGCTAAAGAAGAAAAGGCAATTTATACCGGGATCATAGAAAAAGATGAGAACGGCAATTATTTTTGCGGCGAATACCTGCTGGATTACCGCCAGGTAGAAAACAAATTCCAGTTGGGAGACAAGATCTCGATTAAATCGGTTATAGAAAATCCGAGTGATAAAAGCTATGGACAATATCCTATGAAATCCAAAGAATTTACTTTGGCGGACAAGAAGAAATTTTTAAAATAACAGCTGTAATATTTATATACTGAATAATTAAATGTGTTAATATTTAATTATTAACTAATTGATACACAACAATTTGAATTAACTTTTGTTTAACAGTAATTGTGGTTGTCCTGAATTAATTTTAAGTAAATATTAAACAACCACTTTATGAAAAAACTTACTTTAATCGTTTTGCTCTTTTTTGGAGGGCTCACACAGGCACAAATTAATACAAGTGTTTTACAATGCAGCTGTATGCATTTTGAAACCAGTGGGGAAATATCATGTTCTACAGGTGTCTCCTATACTGTTATTGCAGGTACGGGAGGTTGTTGTAGCGGGACCGCCAATACAGCATCCATCGTTACGCTAAGCATGAATTTTACCGGCATCACATCTATGGATTATAGCGAGGCCCCTGGGGATATAGGACAGTTTTTATGTTGCTAACCTAAATATATTTACTATGAAAAATTTATATAAATATATTATTGTTGCCTTGGCAATGACTGCTTGCTCAAAAGATATGGGAGAAGCAGCCCAGACGAATGAAGCAGCCCAGAAAGAAATACCGGTTAGGCAATCCAGGGAGCGAAATCTTTGGCCGTCTGAAGATCCTGGGTTTTATGCAGTCTTGCATTCTAAGGATTACGTAAATGTGCTGGAGTACTATAAAAACTCCAATAACTTTAAGAATTATACCGACCCTACACAGAATATTTTTCTGAGGACAACACTTATGGGTAAGCTTACTTATGATAAGACTTTTCTGGCAAACAATTTAGAGATAACGGAGTTTTTGTTAGAAGACATTTTTAAAAAAGATCTGCCTTGCCCGGCATGTATAGTACGAATCGTTAAAGCTGCCGAGAGTAACAACAGTATTACAGGTAGTAAAATTCCGCTAATACTCAAAAATAATAAAAGTAAAATACTTGTATACCATGAAAGGCTGGAAGCCGTAAGGGAAGACTGCAACTGCCCTGAAGATGAACATATTGACACAAATATTGAAGTACCAAATTTTGAGCAGTCAATATATAAATACGCAGACTTGTAATATTAGGAGCCATTTGCATTTTACCTAAAGCAAAAGCCGTTCGGAAATAAATTTTGAACGGCTTATTTTATGCATTCTTGTTATCTTTACAAAAAACTATTATGATGCAATGGGAGCAGCTCCTGTCTTTAAAAAGGCAGGGCGATACAAGCAAGCGTTTACGTAAAGAACAGGACGATACGCGCCTCGGCTTTGAGGTAGATTATGACCGTATAATATTCTCCTCGGCTTTCCGCAGCCTGCAGGATAAAACACAGGTAATCCCTTTATCGCAAACCGACTTTGTACATACCCGCCTTACGCACAGCCTGGAGGTGTCGGTAGTAGGCCGTTCCCTTGGCAGGCTTGTAGGCAAAAAGATCATCGAAAAGCATCCATACCTGAGTGAAGTGCATGGCTACCACATGAACGACTTCGGCGCTATTGTAGCCGCGGCAGCATTGTCGCATGATATCGGCAACCCCCCTTTCGGGCATTCGGGAGAAAAAGCAATAGGTGAATACTTTAAAACCGGAAAAGGACACCAATACAAGGATCGGCTAACCGATAAAGAATGGCAGGACCTGATCGATTTTGAAGGCAATGCTAACGGCTTTAACCTTCTTACGGCTTCAAGGCCGGGAGTAACCGGAGGCCTTAGGCTTACGTATGCTACTTTGGGGGCTTTCATGAAATATCCGAAAGAATCGCTTCCTAAAAAACCAACAAGCAACATCTCCGACAAAAAGTATGGTTTTTTCCAGTGCGATAAGGATTTTGTACAGGATGTAGCGAAAGAGCTTGGAATGATTCCGAACAAAACGGGCGATGATATTGGCTACGAGCGGCATCCGCTGGCCTATCTTGTAGAAGCGGCCGATGATATCTGCTATACCATCATCGACTTTGAAGATGGCATCAACCTTGGCCTGATACAGGAGGAGTTTGCTTTAGAGTATCTCATCAAGCTGGTAAAAGACAAAATAGATACTTCAAAGTACCAGACACTCACTACTAAAGAAGACCGTTTGGGATACCTCCGCGCATTGACCATCGGCAGCCTCATAAATGACGCTGTAGAAGTATTCCTCGAAAATGAGGAAGCCATCCTTTCGGGAAAGTATCCGCACGCGCTTACCGATCAGGGCAAGTATACCGCACAGATGAACGACATCATCAACCTGAGTGTAAAAAATATTTACCAAAGCCGCGAGGTGGTAGAAAAAGAAGTTATAGGCTACCGAATCATCGCTACGCTGCTTGACACGTTCTGTACGGCATATAATAATAAGTTCGACGGCACCGGCGGAAACTATGACAATCTGGTTCTGAAGCTGCTTCCGGAGAAATTCGTTACCGAAAAAATGAGCCTGTACGACCGCCTGCTGCACATATGCCATTTTGTATCGACACTTACAGATGGTAAGGCCGTATTACTGTATAATACGATTACGGGAGTACGATAATATCAAGCCTCTCTAAACTTCAACTTTCTAACTTTTACAAAGGAATACACTACTTTTGCCATTTTGGAGTTATAGTGTAGTGATGCTGAAAAACAGGTTTTTACTGGTGCTCTTATGTTGTGTTTCCGCGCTTTACGGGCAGGAAATCACTACGCCCTACAAAAACCGTAAGATCGTTGTGGAGCGCGACACCTTCCTGATCGACAGCGTAAGCATCAATCGGGAATTTTTTAAATTGCAGGATGTCAACGGTAAAGACATCGACACAAGCCTGTATAGTGTCGATTTCCGAAATGCCAGGATCATCTTTAAGAACGGCTTCCGCAGTAATGACTCCCTTACCCTGCGCTATCTCAGTTACCCCGAATACTTAACCAAAAAATACAGTATTTACGACCGTAGCCGTGTGGTGGCCAACGATGCCGGCACCGAAAACCGCTACAAGGTGACGCGTGACCCCGTCAATACCTTCCGCCCGTTCGATGGCCTTACTACCTCAGGAAGCATTACACGCGGTATCACCGTGGGCAACAACCAGAACGCGGTGGTCAACTCCAACCTGGACCTCCAGATCACGGGAAAACTCTCCGATAAGGTCAGTCTTCGCGCTTCGATACAGGACACTAATATTCCGTTGCAGGAAGGCGGCTACTCGCAAAAGCTGGACGAATTCGACCAGATCTTCATTGAGATGTTTACCGATACCTGGAACATAAGGGCAGGCGACCTTTTTCTGGAGAATCGCCAGTCGCGCTTCCTCAATTTCAGTAAAAAAGTTCAGGGATTATCCACTGCTTTTACCTTTGGTAAAGAAAATTCCAAAACCTCTATTTTCACTGCGGCGGCACTTGTACGGGGGCAATACGCCCGCAGTACTTTTACCGGACAGGAAGGCAACCAGGGGCCTTACAAACTGCGGGGACCCAACGATGAACTTTACGTACTCGTAATATCCGGTTCGGAGCGGGTGTTTGTAAACGGCATATTGTTGGAGCGCGGTGAGAATAACGACTATATTATCGACTATAATGCCGGGGAAGTCATCTTTACCTCGCTCTTCCCTATTACGTCGGAAATGCGTATCAATATCGAATACCAATATTCTGAACGCAGCTATACCCGCTTTGTAACGTACGGCGGTGTAACGCATGAAGCGGAAGACTGGAGCATTGGCGGTTTTGTATATTCGGAAAACGATGTAAAGAACCAGCCGCTACAGCAAAACCTGAGCGAAGAGCAGATACGGACACTTCGCGAAGCGGGTGATGACCCCACCCTGATGGTGGCGCCTTCGGCGTATGTAGACACCTATTCGGAAAATAAGATACTCTACCGCAAGGTAATGATAAACGGCATGGAAGCTTTCGAATATTCCAACAACCCTGAGGAAACGCTTTACAATGTACGGTTTACCCTGGCGGGCAACAACCAGGGGAATTATATACTGGCGAATGCCGCTGCCGTGGGGCGCATCTACGAATACATTGCCCCCGTAAACGGCATCCCTCAGGGTAACTACGAACCCATCACACGCATTACCCCGCCTGTAAAACTGCAGATCGCTACGGTGCTCGGCAAATACAACCCTTCTGAAAAGACCATGATCGATTTTGAGGCCGGGATCAGTAACAATGACCTCAACCTCTACTCGCCTATTGACGACGATAATAATAAAGGCCTCGCGGGCAAAATCAACGCGAAGCAGCGCCTCTATACCGGTAAATGGGAAATGGATGCTTTTGCCAATTACCAGTTTATCCAAAAGGATTTCCGTACCATCGAACGCCTTTTTAATATCGAATTTGGCCGCGACTGGAACCTGGCCAACATTAGTACTGCCAATGCCAACCAAAGCTATCTAGTTACAGGCACTACATTTCGCCTACCGGAAAAAGGACAGGTAAATTACCAGCTGGAAAAGCTCGATTTCTCTAACGCCTTTACAGGTACGAGGCACGTGGTAGACGGCCGCCTGAACTTTAAGGACCTTACCGTGCAGAACCGCGGCAGCTGGCTCGAGAGTAATAGTGATTATTCTACTTCCACATTTGTGCGCAACGAGGCCCTGGCGAAATACCATTTTTCGAAGAACTGGGTGGGCGGAAGCATACGCCTTGAGGACAACCGCGAGAAGATAAAGGCTACAGGCAGTTTAAGCTCCCTAAGCCAGAGATTTACCGAATATGGGGCTTTTGTAGGCCGTGGCGACAGCACAAAAGTATATGTAGAACTGGGCTACCTGCGCCGTACCAACGACAGCCTTGTGAACGGGCAGCTACAGAAGATAAATACGTCTAACTCCTACTACCTGAAATCGCGCCTTATCCAGACGGAAAAGAGTGACCTGAACCTGTTTGTGAACTACCGCCGCCTGACGTTTGAAGATCCAGCGTTTAAAGACGAGCCATCGCTCAACTCGCGCCTGTTGTACAACGACCGCTACTGGAACCAGCTGGTACAGGTAACCACAGCCTACGAAACTACATCGGGTACCATAGCACAGCAGGAATTTACCTATCTGGAAGTAGAACCCGGGCAGGGCGTGTATATGTGGAACGACTATAATGGTAATGGCATACAGGAACTGCAGGAATTTGAGGTAGCGCCGTTTCCGGACCAGGCAAAGTATGTAAGGGTGTTTTTACCCAACCAGGTATTTGTGCGTACCCACCAGAACAAGTTCTCGCAATCGCTTACGCTGAACCCCGGACAGTGGCAGAATGAGGGTGGGTATAAAAAATTCCTGTCCTATTTTTACAACCAGACCTCCTATCTCATCGACAGGAAGATCGAGCGCAATACCGACAATTTCGACCTTAACCCGTTTTCTTCCAGCGAAGAGGATTTGCTGGGGCTTACTTCAAGTATCCGGAACAGCCTCTTCTATAACCGTGGTAAACAGGACCATTCGGTAACCTACACTTACATCAGCAACCGGGCAAAAACACTGCTTACAGTGGGCTCGCAGGAAAACAGCAACAGCTCGCACCAATTACAATACACGCACCTGATCGAAAAGACCTGGCTGATGAACTTTATGGGGCAAACGCTTAGATCGGCCACCTATTCGGAGAACTATGGAAGTAAGAACTTTGAGATCGAAGGGTATCAGGCAGGGCCAAAAGTGTCGTATATCTTTTCGCGCAATGCAAGCTGGGACCTTTTCTATGACTACCGTAACAAGGAGAACCGCATCGGAGAGATGGAAACACTGAACCAACAGCGCCTGGGTACATCATTCAGCTATGCATCTGAAAAGCAGTTTACAGCCAGCGGGGAATTCTCTTTATACAAAAATGATTTTAAGGGTAATGCGCTTTCGCCAGCCGCCTACAGTATGCTCGAAGGGCTTTTACCAGGGCAGAACCTTACATGGCGCATGCTCCTTCAAAAAAACCTCACACAGTTTCTCGACATCAATATTAACTACCAGGGACGAAAGAGTGAAACGAGCCAGGCAATACACACGGGAAGTGTACAGCTAAGGGCTTATTTTTAAAATTTGGGAACGAAGAATTACCGCATAAAATTCATACCGCCCTCTAAGATTGATAACGACGGAATTACAGGTATTTTACTCAAACATGGCCTTTTCCTTTTTTGAAAAAGCTTCAGATTGCAGGGCATATTTTTTGGTAAAATCCCTTAATCCTGCCTCCTGCCGGGCATAATTTTTTATAAGAAAAGCCTTGTCTTTTTTGATATCCGAAGTATAACCGGTAATCCACGGCACATTATCCTGTATGTTGAGGCGGATGAGGCGGGCTTCGTAATTGTTCGGGGCTTTGGCAATGGTTTCCTCCAGAAGGTCGGTGCCACGGTTAAAAAGGCGTGTTTTAGTAAAAAGCCCACTTTCATACTTAGCCAGCAGCACAATGGAAGCCGCTTTGTAGGCCATCAGAGTATGGTTGCTGCCGTCGGGCTTCACGTTTTCGAGTGTGGCATGAAAAACTCCGGCACTGCTTTCAGAAGTGGCAGCATCTATATATTGCCTGCGAACAGAGTCAAGCTCAACAGTAGTATTTGTCAGTATCAGTAAAAAAAGCAGGGGCAATATCTTCATTTATCTTAAATATTAACAAATATACTGTTTATCAACTATTAACAATATACGAACAATCGTTAAAATTTTATAAATATATCTGATGAATTATTCATTCATATAAAAAGTAAGGTTGGATTATTTCATATTTTAGCCTAAAACATACCTTTCATGAAAAAATATCTCCTCATAATGTTAGTTTGCATTTTTTCTGCCAATGCACAACCCCAAAAACGTCAGGACAATAATGATCTGAAAAAATACAAAAGAGCAATAGAGCGTTTTAATAAGGCTAACGATTCGACAACTGCCGGTTTTTACTATAAAAGGGGAGGCATCAGGCAGGATAACTTTGACTTTCAGGGCGCCATAACAGATTACAATAACGCACTTTTACTATCGCCTAACGACGCTAAAGCGTATTATAATCGTGGCCTCGCTAAAATGGACTTACACTTGGTGAACGAAGCCATATTGGATTTTACGCGTGCTTTGGAAATTCATCCGCAGAGCCACTATGCTTATAATAATCGGGGTATATGCAAAGCGGAACTAAAGCAGTATGAAAATTCTATTGAAGACTATAACAAAGCATTGGAACTGTATCCCGATTTTGCGGAAGTTTATAATAACCGGGGAATTAGCCGAATAAAAATGGGAATGACAGAAGACGGTTGTGAAGACCTACATAAAGCATATGAACTTGGGGATAAAAAAAGTGATAAAGCCATAAAAAAATACTGCACAAAAAAATAAACAGAAAGGGGCGTATTACAAGAATACAACCCCTTTCCTAAAAAACCAACTAGTTATCCTAAAACTTCACGGCCCTTCGGCTGTGAACCTATAAACAATAATTTACCTTACAAATCTACATACAGCCTGCGATACAGTTAAAAAAAAAGGGCGAAAGTATACTACGATTTAGAATTTATAAGGTTCTGATGAGAATTTGTTCAAGTTCCTACCGGAGACCCCATTTAACAGTTTGTTTATTGTTTATCTAAACAATTATAAATTTTTAACGAATTAAAGGTAGGGTAATCGTTAAATAAATTGTTGTAAATTAAACCGATATACAAATATTACATTAATTATAGCTTATACTGTAGTTAATAGCCCTTGTATGCCGGTATCCAACCATTAACCATTAAAAATAAAACTATGACACAAAAACTACTCGCAAGCATGCGGATTTTCATTCTGGCAACTGTACTCGTATTGGGAGCAGGCCTGAAGGCGCAGACCATCACGACTTTCCCGTGGACGGAAACCTTTAACACCGATTCGCCAACACTCCAGTACTGGACACAGATCTATGAGGTAAACAATATGTCGTGGACCTTTACCAACGATGCCTCAACAGGAAGTTATAATCTTGATCCGTATGATGGTAACTTCGCTAATTTCCCCGCCGACTCCCACAATTTTGACACCACAAAACTGGTGAGCCCCATATTGGACATCAGCGGACTTTCTAATGTAACACTCAATTTTGTTTATGTAAATCCGTTATGGAGTCCGGACCAAAACTGGCTTACCATTTATTATCGTACATCCAGTGCAGGGCCATGGGTACAATTGCAGGAATATCATACCAATATTACCACATGGACACCATCGGGCAATATATCCCTTCCAAACCCGTCGGCCACCTACCAGATCGCAATTGAATGCCGTACTGATTACGGTTGGTCTACGCTGGTTGACCAGGTAGTAGTTGCCGGTACGGCTGCAGTTAACGTAACGAGTGTTGATGTAACTACCCAAGGTGGTGTTCCGGCAGAAATCACTAACACTGCGGGCACGTTACAGCTTAACGCGGCGGTGCTTCCTGCCAATGCCAGCCAGGCTGTTACCTGGACTGTAGTAAGCGGTGCTGCGAATGCCTCGGTGAATGCTTCGGGAGTGGTTACAGGACTTGCTAACGGTACAGCGGTTATAAGGGCTACATCGGTAAGCGACCCAACCAAGTTTGATGAGATAACCGTAACCATCAATATGCCGGTAGTTACCGGTGTGGAAATCTCCACCGTAAACAGCGTACCTGCCATAATAACATCTGCGGGCGGAACCCTCCCGCTTGTTGCCGCCGTATTGCCATCAACAGCCAACCAGAACGTAACCTGGAGTGTTGTAGCAGGTGCCGCGTATGGCTCGGTTAGCGCAACGGGTGTGGTTACAGGTACTGCTAATGGCATATTAACGGTACAGGCTACATCGGTGGCCGATCCGACCAAATTTGATATACTCGACGTTGTAGTAAATATTGCTGTAACCGGTGTAGAAGTTACTACCCAGGGTAACGTACCGGCAACCATTACCACCGGAGGCGGCACACTGCAGCTTGTGGCAACTGTAGCCCCGGCAGCAGCCAGCCAAAACGTAACCTGGTCGGTAGTAAGCGGGTCGGAATTCGGTTCTGTAAGCGCTACAGGACTGGTAACCGGAACGGGTACAGGAACGATCACGATACGCGCCACATCTGTAGCCGATCCAACCAAGTTTGATGATATTGTGATTACAATCACTATTGCTGTTGAACCGGAAAGCGTTGAAGTAACCACGCTGGGCGGTGTAGCTGCTACCATCACTAATATTGGCGGAACTTTACAGCTTGTAGCTACGGTAAACCCGGCCGGTGTAAACCAGGATGTTACCTGGAGTATTGTAAATGGCGGTGCATTCGCGACACTTAGCGCTGATGGACTTGTAACCGCAACGGCCAACGGTATCGTAACTGTAAGGGCTACTTCGATTGAAGATATAACCTTGTTTGACGCGATTGATATCGTAATAAATGATACTACAGCGGGCGTGGATACCTTTGGCCTGAAAACTGCAAAACTGTACCCGAACCCCACTACAGGTATTGTTACCATTGACACGCAGGATACCATCCGCACCGTGGAAGTATACAATATGCTGGGCCAGCTCGCTTTCTCAAAAGCCGCTGTAAACAGCATCGATATGTCTGCTTTCCCAACCGGAAATTATATTGTGAAGGTAGCTACCGATACAGCTTCAAAAAGCTTTAAAGTAGTCAGGGAATAAATTTTGAATATACTAAAAACCGCAACCCTTACAGGTTGCGGTTTTGTATTTTATACACACAAAAACATTATTTACTAAGAGAGAATTCATAATTGATATCGACCGTCTCTGCTATTTTTTTGCGGATAACGCCGGGGATCTCAATATCAAATTCGGAAGGCTTAAGCGCAAAGGCACCTGTCATAACTATATTCCCGCCCGATCGCGATATTTTCACCGTGTTGCTGATATTCTTTGTTTTGCCGTGGATAAGCAGTTCGCCAGATATCTTGTAGCTTTGTGGCGTTGCTGTAAGCTTACCGGCATCAAAGCCCTCAATCTTTCCTTTAAAAGTTGCTTTGGGGTATTTACCTGTTTCGGCATAACTTTCATTAAAGTGCTCTTCCATCAATGCCAGTTTAAACCGGAAGCCCTTCATCAGCACGACTACACCTACCTCGCCATTTGAGGCGTCAAGTATAGCGGAAACGGTTTTGTTCGTTGCGGCAACTTCTTCATACGAAGCTACAGAAGCTTCAAACTTCACCACTCCCGAACGGGTTTTGTACTTTTGCCCGTAGAAAAGCGCCGGCACAAGCAGTAATAAAAAACAAAGGTGTTTTAAGTCTTTCATGATTCTAATTTTATAGTTTCTGTGTATCCTTTAAAAGTTTTAGTTCTCCAGTAATCCCTGGATATTCCACTCCAGTATACGGTCGATACTGGCTTGCGGCATCCTGCCCGTTTGTGGCATCAGGCCCTGTTCACCATTTTGCTTTTGTATACGTTCCAGCAGGTCGGTATTCTGTATAGCGTCCTTTAGCTCTGCGTAAGAGCCCAGTGGGCGGAACGATGCAGATCCCCCCTCTCTGTGGCAGGCAATACAGTTAGCGCTGATGATGGGCTTAATGTGCTGCTGATAGGTCAGCGGGCCATTCACAGGCGTGTTGTCCTGAATATCTTCATACGTGTTCGATTCGCATCCCGACAAGGCTATTGCAAGTATTGGAATTATAATAAATAGTAGCTTTTTCATATTAAAATACCCTGTATAAGTTAAACCCAAAAAAGAAATCGCCTTTACCCCAGTCGCCCGCTGCCTGTGTAATATAACCACTCTCGGTCATCGGTTGGGAATTTGTAAACAGCAGCTGGAAAATGTGGCCGCCCGTCTCTACATCAAGCCCCACCGAAAGTGGGTTTTTGTAAAAGTCCGGCTTGTCAAAATTGTACACATACTCCAGGTTGAGCGACAGCCTTTTAGTGAGTTTCATCCGTCCGCCCGAACCCAGTGAGAACTGGTTGTCATTTTCAATGGCAGGATTGTATAAGTTCTTGTGAATGAAAGACGGCACCAGCTCCAACGAGAGCCTGTCGGAAAATTTCCTCGATACGATCAGCTGGCTGATATAGGTTAGCCTGTCGGAAAATTCAAGCTTCGGATAATCTTTATCATCCAGCAAGCTGTTGATGTCCACAGTGTTGTACCCTACGATATCCACCGGAAAAGCATCATCCTGGCGTGCCAGCCTGTATTTGAGGCTGGTTTCATACACTTTCAGCATGGTATGCCTCGAAGCGCTCACGGCCAGCCAGTCGGTCACACCATAGATACCGCCAATTTTTGTTGTGGCCATATCGAAGCCAAAAAATTCGGATATTCCATCCTTTACCGAACCGAACCGGTGCGATACCACAAAGTAGAATTCTTTTTTGGCCGGCATTTTTGTAGTTTGCAATGTTACCACCTGCAATCCTTTAAATACGGCAGTGGCATAATTTTTTTCCACCACTGTGGAATCGAGTTCGGTTAGCAGGTCATCCTGCGCGCTGACTGCTGTAAAGCACAGGATACAGGCGCCTAGCAAAAAATTCTTCATATCGTATTATAATTGTTATTCTTTTATTGTACACTGGTCCAGCTTCACTTCGCCAAACAGTTCATCGTAGCCTATGCACCTGCCTTTTACAATAACGGTTTCCAAAGTTTTCCTTGCGGGAGGCAGCCCATCGAACCCACAGGTAACAAGCGAATCGAGCGTTACCAGCGAATCGGCCACATGTGTAATTGTGCCTTTAATTTGAATGGTTTTATTGAGGTATTTGGCATCGGCAGTTACAGCATCTTTTTTATAATCCGCAGCAAGGTCTTTAGCCGCAAGAGTGTAGGAAGCTTCTTCTGTGCCGATATTCCGCTGCGGCTTATACAGGTAACTGTACATGCCGAAAGCGCCGAGCGCTAAGGCGACTATAATTATAAGTAGTGCTGTTTTCCTTTTCATTTACGCATGCCTTAAATCTGGCTGGGCTCAAAATTAGCAAGGATAGCACAACAGCAGCTGCTATTATTAGAGCGTGGCGTTCCCGGTTTAGAATTCGAACACTTTGAATGAGAATTTGCCAAATAAAAAACCGCGACTATTAGGTCGCGGTTTTGAATATTCCTTTAAAATGGCTTAATTGCGCTCTGTATAGTTCTTGAAATTATTGAGTATCGCCTGCCAGCCCTGTTTCTGGAATTCCTCTGGATGCTCGCTCTCGGCATCGAATGTTACAGTTACCCCGGTCTTTTCTCCAAGGTCATCAAACGTTACCGTTACCGACCTGCCACCGAAAGAGTATGTAAATGTTTCATTCTCTTTTACCTCATCATAAACGGCTTCGAAATCAAAACCAAAACTACCATCCTTTGCCTCCATTCGGGCATTGTAGGTACCGCCCACCCTCATATCGTTTTCGGCATGCGGGCAGTGCCAGTCGTCCGAAGCAAAGTTCCATTTGGTGATGTGTTGCGGGTTGGTATAATAGTCCCACACTCTCTTTACATCGGCATCAATGGTTGCCTGTACCGTGATCTTTCCCATAATTATTTTGTTTAGTTGCTGATTTGTTTAATTTACATTACAAAGTAACGGTAAGCAAGCGAAATCAAAACAGGGCGTTACCGTCAATTTAAGGGGGTGTTTTTGCCATACTACCTAAAATGCTTTAAAAATTCCTCCTTATAGGTGGGCGACACTTCCACTTCAGCGCCATCTTCGAGCGTAAGGTAGCCGCCTTTATTGTACATCTTTACACAGCCCAGGTTAACAATGTGCGACTTATGCACTCTTAAGAACGGCAGGGGCAGCATTTCGGAAAAATGCTTCAGGAAACGGCAGGCCATCTTTTTGGTGCCGTCTGCCAAATAGAGGTCGGTAAAGTTGCCATTGCCTTTGAGCCGTACGATATCGGCCATCTTTACGATCTCAAAGCCTTCCATAGTTGGCAGGATCACCTGCTGCTTTTCAGGCTTAGGCTCACGGAAGTTCTCTACAATTACCCGGTTGCGGTTAAAGACTTCCCGGTTGAGCAACTGCTGCTGCACCTTGTTTACGGCCAGGATCAGTTCTTCTATACTGATGGGCTTGAGGAGGTAGTAGGCCGCGCTGCGATTGAGTGCCTTTAGCGAATACTCCGAAAAAGCGGTAACAAATATGGTCTCAAAATACAGGTCGCCGCACGCCTCCAGTACATCAAACGCGTTGCCGAAAGGCATTTCCACATCCAGGAAAACCAGTTGCGGCTGCAATTCGTGAAGCAACGGCACTGCTTCACGGCTATTTTGCGCTTCGCCCACGATCTCGACCTGCGGGCAGTATTTGGAAAGGTAATTGCGCAGCACTTCGCGGGCAGCGGGCTCGTCCTCTACTATTACGCTGCGTATTTTAGGGAGGCTTATCATAACTTGTTGATCAATTTGTATTTTATACGTACAATAGTCCCGGTTTCCGGGAGTTTCTTTTCCTCCATTTCAAAATGGATGTCCGTTTTGTACAATTGGTTCAGCAAGGCAATACGCTCTTTGGTATTCGTAATCCCCCGTGAATGGTGTACCTTCTGATTGTCGGTTTTCAGCTCAGCGCTTCGGGTCGGCCCGATACCGTCATCATCTATGGTAATCAGCAGGTATTGCCCGTCGGGACGGAAGCTGAGTTTAAGCAAGCCTTTTTGTTCCTTGTAGCGCAGCCCGTGCCAAATGGCATTTTCCAGATGCGGCTGTATCACCATATTCGGGATAAGGATGGCATCCGGATCGAGCGCTTCATCGACAGTAATGGTATAATCGAATTTGTCCTTAAAGCGCATGTGCTCCAGTTCGAGGTATTTGGAGAGGTTCTCTGTTTCATTAGCCAGCGTCACAAAATCCTTGTTGGAGTTCTCCATGTTATTCCGCATCAGGTTGGAGTATGACGTGAGGTATTTGTTGGCTTCCAGTTCATTGTTTTGTGCGATGAACTGGTTTACGCTGTTTAGGCTGTTGAAGATAAAGTGCGGGTTCATTTCACGGCGTAGTGATTGTAGCGCGATCTCCTTGTTCCTTATCCTTATGAAGTAAAGTGCCCGGACGATAAATCCGAAAAGCAGCAATAGTACCGCAACCGCGCCAATAAGAAAATAATTGAACGTATTCTTACGCCCGATGAGCTCATCCTTCAGTTTCTTTTCGTTCTCGAGCCTGCGGATGCGTTCTTCGGTTACCTTAAAGGTTTTTGCATCGGTAAGGGAATTATCCGAAAGCAGTATCCTGTCGAGGTTTTGAAGAAACTGGCTGTACATTTCGAGGCTGGCCTTATCGTTCCCCGTAGTTTTATAATGATCGGTAAGCTTTAGCAGCGTTTCGCGCGCCTCAAGTGTTTTGCCATTATCAGAGGCGATTTTATATGCTTCTTTTAATGAGCTTACGCCATACTCTGCTTCTTTATTTTTAAAGTAAACGGCTGCCAATGCCTGTAGCTGGGTGATTTCGGTATCGGTATCTTTCGCTTTGCGTGCTTTGCCCAATAATCCTTTTATAACCGAAACCGCTTCGGTAAACTTATCGCCGGCACTATAAAGGCTGGCGATCTTATTGCTTATTTTGGCCGCCTTTTCCGGCTCATCTTTTACGTACGGAAGTGCCTTTTTCAGCTGTTCGAGCGCCACGGTGCTGTCGTTGTTTTTCAGGCTTATCTCAGCCTGCTTTACAAAAGCATCGGCAACTTCATCTTTCCTCTTATTCCTGTCCCCTATCACGATGTTGGAATTCAAATAACGTTCCTGAACCGCGGCATTATCCGGCTGCTGCACGCGCTTATAATCGTTGGAGTTCATCATCTCCGAAACCTTATCCATCGATACTTCTTCCGCGGCCTTGTAGTTCCTTCCTGCTGAAACAAACTTTTGCTGCGACTCCTGTATCTTGGCAATCTCGCGGCGCACTTTTGCCTGGCCTCGGGTGTCTTTCAGTTTTACATAAATAGCCAATGCTTTATTGAGGTATTCTTCTGCCTTAGCCGGATTTTTGGATACAATCTTCTGTGCCAGGTCTTCATAATTGCCTGCTATTTTGGACTCGTCATTTTTATTAAAAGACTCTTCCAGTTTAGTAGCCGCCTGCTTGTATTCCACCGATTTTTTAGAAACCGGTTCTTTCTTCTGTTTCGGCAATGTATCCTGCGCCCGCATCGTTACGGGAACAATGACTAAAAGGAATAAACATTTAAAAAGGCTTTGCATATACCGCATTTAACTGAATGTAAAGTAAATCAATTTCAAACGCTTTTCCTACTGCTTTTACCAAGTCAAAAGCCCGTTTCACCCTTTCGGCAAAAAACGGCAGGAGATTGCTCCTACATTTGTTTTACAATCGAAAACAGTTACTTATGAAAAAAATGATCCTCATATTGTTCCTCACGGTCACCACGGCAAATGCCCAGATGCAGATCGATACCCGCAAGCATATTATCGTAACCGGCAGTGCCGAAATGAGCATACAGCCCGACGAAGTACAGCTTGAAATATTTGTAAACAGCAGCAAGAATGGTGAGAGAAAAGATTTTGCCCAAATACAGAAAGAATTCCGCAGGTTTATGGCAAAACATAAGATGGATCCGAACACTATAGTTATGGAGACCACGCACCGCTGGAGCTGGTGGTACTGGCGCGATAATTATTACCAAAGGTCGGTAAAGCTGAATGTGGACGGCAAAACCGATATTACCGAATTCCTGAAAGACCTCGACCGTGAATGGAATATTGAAGTCCGCATCGTGCAAACCAACAGCAAGGACCTGCAAAAATTCCGTAAAGAAGTTAAGAAAGAAGCCATAAAGGCGGCTAAGGAAAAAGCCAAATACCTGCTGGAAGATATCGGCGAACAATTAGGTGGCGTACTCTCGGTAGAGGAAGTGCCGGAAACCAACAACAATTACTGGTACAACAACACGGTCAACCTGCACAGCAATGCTGTCATATCCCGTGCATCTTCGGATAGCGGCGTTGCCGGCATAGCCGATATTAAGCTTCGCTATGAAGTAAAAATAAAATTCGAGATTAAATAAACCATAAACCTATTATCATGAAAAAGTCCATCACACTCAGTACACTTTTGCTGGCCGCGAGCCTTAGCTTTGCCGGCTGCAGGAACAACACCCAGGGCAACCCGGTAGCCATGGCTCCCGCACCCGACACAACAGGCCCCGAAACGATTGCCGCTGTCCCTGAAAACAAGATACAGGTAGGGTTGCTTTTAGATACATCCAACAGTATGGACGGGCTTATCGAGCAGGCCAAATCGCGCCTTTGGAATATTGTAACAACGCTGACCACCCTTAAATATAACGGACAGGCACCCGAAATAGAGATCGCGCTGTATGAATACGGCAACGACGGCCTCGATGCAGGCAATGGCTATATCAGGCAGGTAACACCGCTTACCTCCGACCTTGACCTGATCTCTGAAAAGCTCTTTTCACTTCGTACCAACGGCGGATCGGAGTATTGCGGCACCGTAATAAAAGATGCCACAACACAACTGAAATGGGGCAGCAAGCCTGCCGATATGAAACTGGTTTATATAGCAGGGAACGAAGGTTTCAACCAGGGTAAAGTCAATTACAAAGAAGCGATTAGTGACGCGTTGGGGAAAGACATTTATGTGAACACCATTTTCTGCGGCAACCAGAACGAAGGTGTAAACCTGCTATGGAAAGACGGGGCCGACTACGGCAAAGGCAAGTACTTTAACATCGACTCCAACCAGCCGGTAGAATACGTGAGCACGCCGTATGATGATAAGATCACGAAGTGCAACGAAAAGCTAAACAGCACATACATTGGGTATGGCGCGCAGGGCGACTACAAGAAAGTAAGCCAGGTAAGGGAAGACCAGAATGCCGAAACCGTATCGAAAGCCAACTATGCTGAACGTGCCGTAAACAAATCGAAGACGGTGTACAAAAATGATAGCTGGGATCTTGTGGACAAAGTGAAACAGGACAAACAGGCCGTATCTAAAATGAAGAAGGAAGAACTGCCTGCCGAACTTCGCAACAAAAGCACCGCAGAAGTAACCGCATACATTGAAGCGAAAGCAAAAGAAAGGGAGGCCGTGCAGAAAGAGATGGCAGAACTGGGCAAAGAGCGCCAGAAATATATCGACGGGGAAATGAAAAAGAAAAACGTAAAAGACGACCTTGGCAACGCCATGAGCACCTCAATAGTGACATTTGCCAAACAAAAAGGCTATACGGTGGAGTAACAACCGCGATTACCTTGTGTGATGAGAGTCCCCCCGCTTCGGCAGGGGGATTCTTTGTTTACACCCTTAGCGAACCCCTAAACCCACGTGCCGCGTAATACGATTCGGCGCCATTGTGATAGGTAAAGACCGTATTGTAACGGCGGTCGCAAAACAGCGCCCCGCCAAGTTTGCGAATCTCTTCCGGTGTTGCCACCCAGCTTGAGGTTTTCAGGTCGAACTGCCCCAACGTCTGGAGCTGGCGGTATTGTTCTTCAGTAAGCATTTCGATAGCCATCGCTTCTGCCATAGCCATCGCGCTGTCTTTAGGTTTGTTTTCCTTCCGCGACTCGAGCGCTTTATGGTCATAACAGGTACTGCGCCGCCCTTTGGGACTTTCGGGTGAGCAGTCGTAAAAAATAAACGCACCTTTTTTTTTATCGAAATCTATTACATCAGGTTCGCCTCCGGTTTCTTCCATAACATCGAGCGACCACAGCTTTTCAGGATTCGCTTCCAGCCTTTCCTGTACATTTTCCCACTTCAGGCCTTTATGGCGGCCGGTATTCTTTTCGAAACGCTCCTGTAATACTTTAAGCAATGCGGTTGCCTGTTCGGCCGATAGTTGTTTGGTACTCATGACTATTGTTTGGTATTGTTTGGTATTCGTTGGTATACCAAATTTACTAACATTACCCGCTTTATTTTATATTGTATCTTGCAATAGTTATCAATTTTATGCAAACCACAAATATTGTCGTCATTGGTGCCGGCGCTGCCGGCCTAATGGCAGCTTACCTACTATCGAAAGCCGGTAAAAAGGTTACTGTACTCGAAGCCCGTAAGCGGGTTGGCGGGCGCATCCATACCATTGCCAACGAATCCTTTTCCCAACCCGTAGAACTGGGCGCCGAATTTATTCATGGCAATCTCCCTGTTACCCTCAGCCTGCTCAAAGAGGCCGGTATTTCCTATTCCGGGGCAGGCTTTGAAATGTGGCACTATCGGGAAGGGCAATTGGAACAAAGTGAAGAATTTGTGGAAGGATGGGATACATTTCTGGAAAAACTCAATGTCCTGGAAAGAGACATTCCGATGCAGGATTTTATTCAGGACAACTTTTCAGGAGAGCAGTTTGCCCGCATGCGCAAACAGATTGAAGAGTATATCTCCGGTTATGATACGGCCGATATAAAAGATGCCGGGGCGTTTTCCCTGCGTAATGAGTGGAACCATGAAAACCCGGATGCCCAATACCGCATTGATAAGGGCTACAGCGCGATGACGCAATACCTCGCTGATAAAATTTATGAGGCTGGTAATGATATCTTTTTAGACACTATAGCCAAAGAAGTATATTGGGGAAATGATACGGTAAAGATCGTTACCGCAAATGGTAAAACCTTTGAGGCCACAAAAGCTATCATTGCGCTGCCCCCGGGCGTGCTTCAGGCCCCGGATGATGCTGAGGGCGCGATAACTTTTTACCCACCGATACCACACTATCAGAAGGCGATACACAATATTGGCTTCGGTGCGGTCGTAAAGATCGTATTGGAATTTGACTCTGTTTTTTGGGAAGACAATGCCTTTAAAGCTGATCTGTCTGAAATGGCATTTTTATTCAGCGATGAAGACGTGCCAACGTACTGGACGCAATCACCGGAACGAAGTCCGCTACTTACAGGATGGCTGGGCGGGCCTCCGGCGTATCAATATAAAGATGCCACTAAAGAAGTTCTATTGCAAATGACTCTTGCTTCGCTTGCTGCTATCTTTAACTCTGATGCCGAAGCTTTGAAAGCCAAGCTTGTTGCCTGGGAAGTCGCTAACTGGACCACAGACCCCTTCACCCGTGGCTCGTATGCGTATGATACGATAGATAGCCCAATTGCCCGAAGCATTTTGGTACAGCCTGTAAGCGACATGCTTTACTTTGCGGGAGAATACCTGTACAACGGTTCTGCCATGGGCACGGTAGAAGCCGCCCTTACCAGCGGTAAAAATGTTGCGGAAAACGTATTAAAATAAAACCCTCTGCATACGCTGATGAAGAGGGTTTAAATTTAATGCTGCTTTTTTTTACGGATTCGTAGACCAAAGGCTCACATCCTTAACCAGAGCCCTTCTTGGAAGTTTCAGGTGGCCTACAAGCAATTCGGCGAAATCTTCCGCCTGCAGGGTAGTATCCGGATTGCCATCGGTAAGGTTCAGGTTTTTAGCCATATCGGTAGCGATGGTGCTCGGTGTCATGGTAAATACCCTGATGTTGTCTTTGCGCACTTCCTGCATCAGCGATTCCGACATACCGATCAGCCCAAATTTAGAAGCGCTGTATGCACTTGTAAGCGGTGCCCCTTTCAATCCCGCACTTGAAGATATGTTTACAATATCGCCGCTCCTGCGTTCTTTCATTTCCGGAAGTATGGCACGGGTAAGGTAGTAAGCGCCGAACACATTTATTTTCACAATGTCTTCCCACTCTTCCACGGTCAGGTCGAGGAACTTGCCGAATTTACCCACACCGGCATTATTGATAAGGATATCGATGCTGCCCAATTCTTTTTTGATGGCATCCACACTGCTTACCACCTGCCCGTTGTTGGAGATATCCGCAGCATGGTACGCCACTTTTATTTCGGGGTTAAGGCTTTTCAGTTCTTCTGCCAAGGCTTTGAGGTCGGCTTCAGTCCTTGATATAAGCCCGAGGTTCACGCCTTCTTTGGCGAGTTCTGTTGCAATGGCTTTACCCAATCCTTTTCCGGCACCGCTAATAAGCGCTGTTTGCCCTTTTATATTTTCCATGATCTTAAATGTTTTTGTAGTACAAAATTCCGCATTTTCAGAATGCCATGCTATACAAAAACACTTTTTATGATTTATCCTTTCTCGATGTACCCATCATTAAAATACCTATTCGGTTTCAGGTATACTACATTCTCCTGAAAGTCAAGAACAATATTAAATCTTTTCAGCACTTCATTACCCAACAGGTGGACGTTTTGGCCACGCAACGGCTTATTGCTGGTAAGCAACTGGGCCGGCACATTGGGCAACGTATACTTCCCGATCTTCAGGGCCTCAAGACTGGAGGTGATCACCGGAACTTCATTGCCCTGACCGCCATACATCATCACTTTCTTTATTACCGGCATCTTATCCACAGGAAAGCCTCTTTGCTTCAGCAGGTCGTTGTCGAGCATTGCGGTACGCTGGTAACCGGAATCAAAAAGAAACCAGTCTTTATTTACTGTCCCGCTTTGCGAAAGGGTGCTTTCCACAAAAAGCAGATTGCTGAAATACTGTATCGCGAGTTTGGTGTAGGCCTTATCCTTTTTAATGCTTCGCGGCATCTCTGAATGAACGACCATTATATTCCTGTCATAATTAAGCTCCACGATCATCCCGTCGAAGAGGTCCCACCCGAAGCGGCCATCCGTATCGTGGCCGGCAAGCTCGGCATCATATACTTTACTAGTGTACGTATTCTTGCCAATTTTCAATTCATAAGGCGTGTTGTACAGTTTTAAGTCCTGTTTTATCTTATTTTTCAGTATCTCCCTCGTGAAAGTAATCTCAGTCGAGCCGGAATCAAAATTCATGTTCAGCGTGTCGGTACTGTTCAGTACAGCCTTTACATAAATTGTATTGTGCTCATTCATGACCATAGGTATGGTATCATGCAGGGCCGGTTTCATTTTGCTGAAATCCTTTTTTGCCGGGCTTTGAAAAGAGGTATAGCAGGAATCCTTGCCGTTCAGCAGTACGATAAAGTCGTTTCGCTGGCCGGGTTTCATATTAAACGCAATCGAGTCGGAATCGGTTTTTAGCATTACGCGGCTTACCGTTGCAACTTTATTAGTATTGTAAACATCCGGCTTTGCTTCGGGTGTGAGGGTCCATAGTGTGGCGCGTCTGCCGTTTACGTAAATCGCGGCATTGTTGGATTTTGCTTTTACAACGGGAAGTTTCTTTTGCGCGAACGCAGAACAAGACGCTACAAGCGCCAGAAGGGAAAGAATGTATTTCATATTTGATTGATTGATGATCTTACAAAAATATAAAAACGCAGGATATACGCTGCGTTTTTAAGGAATCATTCATCAGCTATTTTGCCCGTAGGGAATAGTACACGGTAACTTAATGGTACATATCAAAATAAAGGTTTTTATTAAGCTTAAAATAGATAAGCTCCTTTTTAAAGTCGATAATCATATTGAACCGTTTCAGGAAATTGTTTCCGAAAAAACCGGCCATTTTATCGGTGCTGTCGATACCTTCTGTTGAATTGGACAGCGCAATGGGAATATTGTATAGCAACTTGCCAGAAAAATTAACGATGGGGCACAGCACAATGGGTGTTTCGTATACAGAGCCATCCGAACCGCGGGAAGTGGCAGCGCCAATATTCCTCATCCTGTCATTGAGCTTATTTTTCTTTGCATAAGGTGATGCTATGGTAAGCAAATCGTCCGCGCCGCTGTCCAGCCCAAACAAACCTTTATATTCCTTGCCGTCAACGATCATCTTGCTTTCAACCGCCGGATAGTTATTTACAAGATGGAGCTTCATTTTATCATAGCGGGCATAGTTTATATCGGGATCATTTTCTTTATAGAACCGTATTTCATTGACATTATAATCAATCTCAACAATATTCCCTTTCATAAGGTCTGTCCCGAATACCCCGTCAAATTGATCTGTTTCAAAATCAATAAGGGTGAATGAAGCATTTGTACGTGTAATTCCTCCGAATTGTATGCTGTTTCCCGAACTCAATGCTACTTCATTAGTACCATTAGAGCCCTGATTCAATGAGTTACCATTAATTTTGACATCAGGCTTCACTCTAGCGCTTATGTTTAATACCGAGCCGTCAGCTCCGGTGTCAAACAGGAATTTCAGGCTGTCGGTCGCGTTCACTTTACAATAAATATAAACTACATTTTGCTCTACGGTAAAAGGCATTACTGCTTCCGGCTTTGCCTGAGAGCATACCACCTGACAGCAAATGAATGCAAAAAATAATACAATCGATTTCATGGTTTAAAGTTTTTCATCTGTACCTGCTTTCAGCAGCAGACAGGGTTATTAATTATCTGGCGCAAAGTTCATACAGGAGCATCCTATCATGGGTTAATAGTGGGTTAATGATGGGTTAATGTGAATTGCGCCTCCTTAAGTTGCATTACATCCGGACAACAAAAAACCGCGGCAGTATTGCCGCGGTTTAACTATATATCCGAAAAAGAAATGTTTTTAATGCTGCCTGTTGATATAGATCCAGCCTGTTTTGGTTTTTGAATCGGCAAAGTCTATGGCATAGAAATAAGTTCCGTCCGGCAGGTCGTTTCCATTGTCCGCCTGGCCGGCCCATTCGTTCTGGTAATTCGCCTTGGAATAAACATTTATACCATACCTGTTGAATATCTGCAGTTGCGAAACATTAAAGTTTTCAAGGTCGAAATAGTCGTTCAGGCCATCACTGTTTGGCGAAATCCCCCTTTGGATCATTCCTCCGCAAGATGCTGAAAGCACATTGACCGTTTCCGTCTCACTACAGCCACCCTGGGTAATGACCAACTCATAAATGCCAGGAACCGTGATCTCAACTGATGACCCTGTCCCTATTTGGGGACCCGCGGGGCTGAACCATGCGTATATTGAATTGGAGGCATCGCTTTGCACTGCACTGAGGGTATAAGCATTGCCATTACATCCCTGGGAAATGGTAAAAACCGGAGTTTCATTTACCGTTATGGTCAGTGTCGCTTCTGTAGCACATTGGCCTGCATCCGGAGTAAAAGTATACGTTGTCGTTGCGGTATTGTCCAGTACCGGCGACCACGCCCCGGTAATCCCGTTACCGGAAGTAGCCGGCAAAGCATTGATCGCTTCACCCGGACATACCGGCGCGATCGCGGCAAAGGAAGGGGTAACGGGTTGGTTTACCGTTACAGTAAGTTGAGCCGGCGAAGCGCATTGCCCAGCCGCAGGTGTAAACGTATAGGTAGTGGTAACAACATTGTCCAAAAGCGGCGACCATGTCCCCGTAATGCCATTATTAGAAGTGGTTGGTAAGGCATTTATGGCATCTCCCGCACAAATAGGCGTAATTGCAGTAAACGAGGGTACAACAGCCGGAGTGACGGTAATAGTGAGGCTTGCAGGTGAAGCGCACTGCCCAGCCGCTGGTGTAAACGTATAGGTAGTGGTTGCGGTATTGTTCAGCGCCGGAGACCATGTACCTGTGATGCCATTGTTTGAAGTGGTTGGTAAGGCATTTAGCGCTTCGCCGGGGCAAATAGCAGCTACAGGCGTAAAAATGGGCATAGTTCCCGGATTTACGGTTACTGTTACAGTCTTTTCATACAGGCAGGTTACTGTCTCTTTTAAGGTAATATCATCCAGTGCAAAGTCATTCCCATTGCCGTCAAAATTCCTGTTGTAGATTGCAAAACTGGCTGTGGTATTGGCGCCAGAGTTCCAGTTGTACGATACCTGCGTCCACAGGCAGGTTGCTCCCGGCGCGGTTACCGGACTTCCCTGCGAGATACCATTAATCGTTACGTCCAGCCTTGCCGGACTATCTGGAGACACCGAAGCGACATAATACGAAAAGGTGTAATCTGTATTCGGCACTACGGTAACCGGTGTCTGGTTGCTCCAGGCGATAACATTGCCAGCCGGATCTGTCGCACCGTCAAAAACCATGAGGTTTCCACTTCCTGTTGTATTATCTCCACACGAAGAAAATGCCGTAAACCACGCGCTTGGGTTAGTAACAATATTGTAGGACGTCTGCACCCCAAACGGGTTCGGGTTAGCTACCTGCGTGTATCCTGTAACGAATGAGGTATTGCCCTGTGAGAAATCGCCATTTTCAATAAGGTTTACCGGATTGGAAACCGAACCCGAAGTTACAGTATACGTTGTCGTAACGGCAGGGCTTACATTTTGCGTTGCACTGTTCGGGTTGGTAACGGAACTGTCGGGCGGATTGGCCGTCCAAGTATAGGAGCCTGTTCCTCCGGAAGCGGCTAAGGGGATAACATCGCCTGCACAAATAGTTGCCGGCGCGCTTAATTGCAAAGCATTCGGTGCTTCAAGCACTATTCCTGTCTGTGTGTATTGCGCTCCCACCGCATCGGAAACAGAGATATTATAGGTCCCTTCGCCCAGGCCTGTAAAGATCCCGGTATTGTTCGTTTGCGTCGCTGTACCGGATAAGCTTGCCGTATAAGGCAGTGTACCGCCGGTAAGGCTTACGGTAATCGATCCGTCCGTCACAACCGGGCAGGCAGGGTTTACAAAAGTGTACGACCCCAAAAAAGGCAGCCCTCCTTCTTCTATCGAAAAATCGTCTACGGCAAAGTCATGCCCAACCGGGCCGGGGTTGTTGGTCTTTAAGCGTACCATAGCGTTGTTGGCCGTAGCCACAAAAGAGTATTCTATTTTTACCCATCCCTCAGAAGGAAGAGGCGCCAGGAAATTCAGGTTGGCCGGGTTAACGTTACTTGCGTTTACAAAGAAAACGCCGATGCTTGCCCGCGTAGCCGCATCTGCTGTTACCGAATTGGAAACGGACCTGATCCAGAAACTAAAGGTATAAGTAGTACCGGCTGTAAATCCGCCGATAGCGCCACCGGTATTGCCTGTAGTCCAAAAGTACCTGTTAGCAAGGGCCGATCCGTCAAAAACCAGCATATTACCATTACCTGTTGTATGGTCTCCTCCGGTTATGTAAGAAGAATTCATGAGCGCGGGATTCGTAGTCCTGGCATAAGAGCCGGGGCTGCTTATACCGGTAAGGGTATTTATCAGTGTATAATCGTGTACCATAAACCCTGTACCGCTGCCGCCACTTTCAAAGTCACCGTTGGTGAGTATCTGCGCGCCCATATTGGCGGTTGCAAAAAATAACACCAAAGCCAGCAAATGTGCCTTTCGTAAAAAATATTGTAGTGCTCTTTTCATAATAGTTACAATTGTAGCCTGTAAAAATACCTGTTGTCCTTCACAATTGTTTAACGCTCGTATTATAAAAACTATACAACCCGCACTTTGGCCTTAACACTACATAAGTTAATTGTTCCTACGGGATAGACCATACTGTAACAGGGGAAAATCTAGTATTTGATGTGGTGATGTTAAGGTTGTGAAAACGTTTTCGTGTGCTGGTTTTCTATAATTTCGCTATAAACAAGACGGACTAATAAATGATATAGCTCCTGAACACTTTATGATTTAAGAAACCAATGAAGCATTTCTTCTGTGAATATTCATAATTCCTGCACGAATTTTCATTCAATCGTGATAGTTTGAAATAACGCTGTATATTAGCTTTTATTAACCAAAACCCGGCCATGTCATCACTATATACTATCCGTGTCATTCAATTCGAAGAATCAAAAATTAAATTATCGGTAGAAGTTATCCATCCCGACAGCAACTACATTTCCGACTCCCCCGGCTTTGCGCTGATGCTGTTGCACCATGATGCAACGTTCAGCACGCCATTGGGCCGTGAAGCAGACTTCGATCTCCTCCTCAACGAATCCTGGATTCAGGAAAATGCCCGGGGTTTTATCCGCTCTGTCACCTATGAGCCCGGAAGAAAGAAAAGGAATGGTTACCTCACCGGCACACTTGAGATTGAAGTGACGCACCCGGCATGGATCTCTCACCTGAAGGATGCAGACTCTTGGGATTCGGCGGCTTTCGACCCGGCCGCGTCGTATGACGAATGCCCTCCCAAAGCACCCGCCACGGATAATGATACGATACCTGTCCTTGTCACACAATCACGTGAAGGGTTTATACCCGTATGGAAATATATATTTGCGTCTTACCTTATGCACAGTCCTAAGGACATCTTTTGGATGCCTGCCTACAGTCAGTCCTGCTACAAGCCTGACCCTGCCAATACGATTACCGACCATAGCGATGCATCTTTACGTGCGCATGAAGGAAACCTTTTCATGACCGAAAAAGAGTATGGTATACTGTATAGAAGGGAAACCGACTGGGGACTGTTTCAAATCGGTAACGGAAGCTGTGGCTCAACCTACATCGATGGGAAAGAACTGATTCCCCTGGTGCTTAATCCCCGCAAAAAATTATCGTATCCTATGGATCCGGAAAGGCTGTTACACTGGAGCCACCCTGTTATTTTTGATGCTTCAGTTGAAGGCGCTACTATCAGGTTCAGGGTAATGGTAATGGAAGAGGACCAACAGGTATTCCTTTTTTCCAGGATCAGCGCGCTCGAATTTCTTATGAAACCGTTTGAAACATGGCGGGGGAATGAATTCGAAGAAAGCACGCCTCTTGGTGACTTCCTGAATGCGGAAATGAAAGCAAAGAAAATAGCGCGCACATGGGACATCTATATGCGCCATAAAGACATCGCCGAACTAGTCATTACAAATTTCAGTGTTGAAAAATCGCTGGACATTCCGTTCCCCGACCTCAGCGGGTTAAGCAATGAGGAAGTCATTTCGTATTACACTTTCGACAAATGGCCACAGTATACCATCACCATCGAGGTTACAGACCCGGCGCTACTGGAAGGCTATGATAAAAAGCTTCCTTTTGAACATATTTTCGGGAGGCTCGGTGATCATTTGGTGAAGTAACACAAAAAGCCTGTAATGAGAATTACAGGCTTTTAATTTTTAGCTCAGCTTCAGAATATCGTTTCTCTGTTAACACAAAAAATTCTACCGGGGATAAAGCTGACAACAAGTATATTTGTAGTATAATTTTAAAGACTTTTTAAAATTACCGACCTTAAACGTTCTTCATGTTTATCTCCCCAATTGCCTATAGCTGAAATTACCGGAATTAGCGTTTTCCCAAAGTCTGTCAGGCTATACTCAACCTTTGGAGGTACTACGGGGTAAATAATCTTTGAGACAAGTTCATGTTCCTCTAATTCCTTAAGCTGGATATTTAAAACCCTGCGCGAAGCATCCGGTATTTTTCGCTGCAATTCACTCGGGCGCTGGTGTCCCTGATCGATAAACCAAAGCAAGCGTATCTTCCATTTACCATACAGCACTTCACCTATAAGGTCAAGGCCGCAATTCAGGTTCGGTGTTGTTTTTCTTTCATACATATTACAAAAGTAATCCTATGTTCCTATATGCGCAATAGGGGAATAATTTATCCCTATCTGAATCGTAACTCCGTACTTGTGAGTAACTAACATACTACCGAGATTTGTACAAAGAAATTTAAAACACATCATACCATGGATTATCAAAATGAATTATCGGGCAAGATTGCCTTAGTGACAGGAGGTACAAAAGGAACCGGAAGGGCGATTGCAGAAAGACTGCAGCAAGCCGGAGCGACGGTTATTATTACAGCCAGGAACGCACCCGAAAAAGACAACGGCAAACTGCACTTTATCGCTTCAGATTTAAGCACGGCAGAAGGATCAAAAAAAGTTGTTAGTGAAGTGCTGTCAACTTACGGGAGGCTGGATATTTTGGTGAACAACCTCGGTTCATCTTCTACACCTGCCGGCGGCTTTAGCGTTTTAAGTGATCTGGACTGGGAATCTACCCTGCAGGCTAATTTACTGGCGCCTGTTCGACTCGACAGAGGATTTTTACCCCAAATGATCGAACGGAAAAATGGCGTTATTATCCACATCGCGTCTATCCAGGGCAAACTGCCATTATATGAGTCAACATTGCCTTATGCTGCCGCAAAAGCGGGATTGCGCAACTACAGCAAAAGTTTATCAAACGAAGTCACTCCAAAAGGTGTCCGCGTACTCACCGTTTCTCCGGGATGGATAAACACTACAGCATCGGAAGCATGGCTCGGCGAGCTTGCGAGGAATGCGAACAGTACTGTAGAAGAAGCTCAAAAAGGTGTTATGGACGCATTGGGCGGCATACCCTTTGGCAGGCCGGCACAGCCCGAAGAAGTGGCTGAATTGGTCGGTTTCCTTGTTTCACCAAGAGCCGGCTATTTATCGGGAACCGAATATGTAATTGATGGCGGAACCGTGCGGACTGTTTAACAACCTAAAATAGTAATAGTATGAACTTACCAAAAGTAGTATCCGATTTAGTAGCAGCACAAAACAATTTTGATAGCATAGCCTATGCAGATTGCTTCTCTGAAACGGCCGTAGTTGAAGATGAGGGCAAAACCCACAATGGAAGGAAAGAAATAGAGCGCTGGATCGCCGATTCCAACGAGCGGTACCATGCTACAATAAAGCCTGCCGGTTTTGAGGAACACGTCGCGGAAAGCATTTTAAAAGCGGAAACTTCAGGGAATTTCCCGGGAAGCCCAATTGTACTGAATTATCATTTGGTGATAACTGACGGACTGATACAATCATTAAAGTTTACAGTATAAGCGGGAAATGGCTATAATAGCCATTTCTTTGTTTAACGTAAGTCGCAACAACTAAAATACCTGTAAAAATGTCGTATTGTACAGCCATTCAAAATATGCAGTCTGAAAAACAGAAGGCATTACACAAAAACTATCATGACAATCATTATGGTTTTCCAATCCATGATGATAATGAATTATTTGGCAGGTTGATTTTAGAAATCAATCAGGCCGGATTAAGTTGGGAAACAATCCTAAAAAAGGAAGCTTCATTTCGCAAAGCATACAGTAACTTCAATATCAAAAAAGTAGCTGCTTATACTGAAAAGGATCGTGAGCGCCTTTTAGAAGATGCAGGAATAATACGCAACAGGCTAAAGGTTAATGCAGCTATAGAAAATGCAAAAACGATCATTGCGTTGCAAAACGAGTTCGGCTCATTTGAAAAATGGCTGGCACATCATCATCCCAAAACGAAAGAAGAATGGGTAAAGCTATTTAAAAAGACATTCCGTTTTACGGGCGGTGAGATTGTTAATGAGTTTTTAATGAGTATCGGATATCTGTCCGGGGCACATTCAGAAGATTGCCCAATATATAAGAAGATACTTAAAAAGAATCCGATGTGGGTAAGGGAGTAAATACAGGATATATTTTTCGGATCCGTGACGGCACGCAGCTTTATGATATACACTTTCAAAAACTATACAGAGGGTCAGAAAACAAAAAAACCGCAACATTACTGTTGCGGTTTTTATCTGTGGAGAAGATGGGAGTCGAACCCCACCTTTTCAACCCGCGTGGTTGCTGGGTTTTGTATAAATTTGGTTGGATGTGCCACGATTTTGCCACAAACTTAACCTGCTTAACTTGCTGATTTAAAGAACGGTATAATTTCCCTACAAAGATACAAAAAAGTTAAGTTTATGGTGGTGATGGCTCACTATTTCTACATAGTAACTATGCCTTTTTACAGCATCCATCAAGGCCATCGTAGGCAACAGGATCTGCTTTTATTTCATCGGCATCATAGCCAAGCTTGCTTATTGCCATCTTAATTTTAGCTATATCTGTCTTCTTTGTATTGTAAGTCACTTTGATAGTCATTGCCTTGTCATCAAGAACAACCATCTGCACTCCCTTTTCCTTCAGAAGTGCCTGATTGAATTTTGGCCCACAGGTCTCGCATGCCTTGCAATGGTCGCAATAGATAGCTGTTTTTATGGTTGCTGTCTGGATTGTCTTCTTATCCTGTGCAGAAACAGCGTTAATGCATAAAAGTAAAGTGAAGGCCAGAAGGAATGTTTTTAAGATTGATTTCATTGTCGTGTTTTAAAAGTTGTGGGTAAATATACTGATTGATTTTATAATTTCATTTTCTGGATGCGGACCGCATTCAGTATTGCCAGAAGGGCAACACCAACATCAGCAATAACTGCCTCCCAAAGGTTAGCTACTCCACCAGCCCCTAGAGCAAGTACCAGGACTTTAACCGTCATTGCAAGTATGATGTTCTGCCATACGATTCGCTTGGTCAGCTTTCCGACTTTTATGGCGGTGACGATCTTAGACGGCTGGTCATTCTGTATAACAATATCCGCAGTTTCAATGGTTGCATCACTGCCAAGGCCGCCCATGGCAATGCCCGCATCAGCTAAGGCGACAACCGGTGCATCGTTAACCCCGTCCCCGACAAATGCGATGCGCTTGCCCTGGTCTTTCAACTGCTGTACCTTTTCAACCTTTCCTTCCGGCAGCAGATCGCCATATGCATTATCAATGCCCAACTCCTTTGCCACCTGCTGTACAACAGCCTGCTTATCTCCCGAGAGCATTACCGTCTGAACCCCCAGCTTGTGCAGCTCCCTGATAGCCTGAGGGGCATCCTCCTTAATCTTGTCAGCAATGGTGATATGCCCGCTGTATTTATTGTCTATAGCAACAACAACAATGGTGTACACAATTGCGTCTACTGCCTGCGGGTATTCAATGTTAAATTTCTTCATCAATTTGGTATTGCCGGCAAGGACTTCTTTTCCTCCGATAGTACCCTTGAGCCCGTGCCCAGAAATCTCTTCAACGTTCGAGATCGAAATTCCCTGTAGTGCTTCTTTGCCCGTGTGCTCCACGATAGCAAGGCCAATAGGATGCGTGGATTGGCTCTCCAGCGCAGCTGCTGTTCTGAGTAGTTCTTCCTCCGGAATGCCCTGAGTAGCCACTTCCTGTACCTTGAAAATACCTTCAGTAAGCGTGCCTGTTTTGTCCATTACCACTACATTTACCTCTGTCATAACATCCAGGAAGTTAGAGCCTTTAAAAAGGATGCCTTTGCGGGAGGCAAGGCCGATACCCCCAAAATAGCCAAGCGGTATGGAAACCACTAAAGCGCATGGGCAGCTTACTACGAGGAATACCAAGGCTCTGTAAAACCATACCCTGAAAATATAGTCCTCTACAAAGAAGTAAGGGACAAGGCAGACTGCAAGCGCCAGGGCAAAGACGATTGGAGTATATACTTTGGCGAAGCGGCTGATAAAGAGCTGCGTCTGGGATTTGCGGGCGGTGGCGTCCTGCACCATCTCCAATATCCTGCTGAGTTTGCTGTCTTGGAACAGAGCAGTAACCTTAACCTCGGCCACGGTATTAAGATTGATCATACCTGCATAAATCTTTTCACCCTTAGCCTTTGTATCTGGCTTGCTTTCTCCTGTCAGCGCAGCAGTGTTGAAGGAAGCCTTCTCTGAAGAAAGCTCACCGTCAAGGGCCACCTTTTCGCCGGGCTTTACCTGTATCACTTCACCAACTTGTACCTCCTTTGGATGTACTACTTCAGACTTGCCGTTGCGCAGGACGGAAACCTCTTCGGGCCGCACATCAAGCAAGGCCTTAATGCTCCTTTTTGCCCTGTTGACCGCACTATCCTGAAACCATTCCCCAATAGAATAGAAAGCCATTACCGCCACGCCTTCGCTATAAGAGCCGATAGCAAAGGCACCAATGGTCGCCACGCTCATAAGGAAGAACTCATTAAAGAAATCAAAGCGCATCGCTTTACGCCACGCCATATACAGTACATTATATCCTGCTAAGAGATAGGCCACTGCGTAGATAATAAAATTAAGGGGGAATTCGGGGTTGTATTCGAAAGCGTATTCAAGCCCCAGCATGGTAAATAATATAGCTATGGCCGCAAGCAGCGGTAAATGTTCTTTCAACTCTTCTGCTTCTTTCGCCGAAGACGATGAAGCAGGGCTATTAATACTATTGTTCGTTTGCATATCTGTTCATAATATAGTGAATGTGTTACAATCTGATTTTTAAGCCCGCATTAATAACAAAACCATCTAAGGGTGCATAAATATCTCTGAAAACAGGATTATCCCTTGTTCCTGTGTAGATGCTATCAAACCTCGTTTGCCTTGTATCGGTAAAATTTTCGAAGTTTATATATACCGAGAAATTCTCCCATAGCTTCTCAGCCATAAAGCCAAAAATCCAATAGTCTTCCCCAGTAGCCCCATCATTTAGTTGTTGTGTCCCATAGTAATAGGCCTCTAGTCCAACCTTCCACTTATCTTCCAATTCATACATCAACACATTGTTTATCCGGTGTTTTGCAGTCAATGGGTGTTGTGTGGTAACGTTGCCTTCCCTGACTTTGGCATCTGTGTAGGTATAACCTAAAAACAAGTTGAAATCTTCGTAGCCGATCTTTATGTTTGTCTCTGTTCCTTTAGTGTCGATAAAACCATCAGAATTGATGAATTGAAGATTAGCATTGGGCAGCGATTCCAGAAGCAGCGGGTCATTTATAAACGTATAAAAAAACAGTTGATTTACGTTTAGCGAAATAACATCAGCTATTCGGGTCTTGTAATTAACATCGAAGTTCCCGCCATAACTTTTTTCCAATTTATTAAAGTCGCTGTCAATAGGCAAGACATTCTGATACTGTATCCTTTCGCTTTCCTCTGTAAAAATTGTGGGTGTCTTATACCCTAATCCGCCACCCAGGCGTGACGTTAATTTATCCGTTATGGTAAACTGAGCTGAAAATCTTGGTAAAAACACAAAGCCATAGTCAACTATATAATCGCCTCGTACTCCCGTTTCAAGGCTTAGCCAATCCGACGCTTTAACCGTATTCTGGATGAATAAGCCGTAGGTAGTCTGGTTATAATCACGCACCGGAAAAACTGAAGTTGGCTTCTCAGCAAAATCATCAGTCCATAAATTCAATCCGGCGATCCAGTCTGAAACCTCGCCATTACGGGAATAAGTTATTTCAGAGAAAGTACTGTTCTGCACGCCGTCAAAAACATATCCTGGAATTGTGATTACTCTCTTAAAATTATTAAAACTGTTCTTAACCGATAGCCTGCTGCTCTCGTTAAAGCGGTGCTGGAAGTTCATCTGCGTACTTACGCGGTCTGTTTTATTTTTCTCAAAATAGCCGTCAGCATTGTCATCTTTAATGAAATCAATATCACCACCAATCCTGTTCTCAAATGCTGTATTTACACCGACATCTAGGGTTGTGCCCTCATTAAAATAGATAAATATTTTTGGGTTGATATTGACCCTCTCAAATTTTGGTATAGCGGTAAAGTGTGTATCTGAGGGATCATATGGTGCATTACGGTTATGGGAGGCAAATAAAGTGACGCCAAACTTTTCAAAGCGCTGTGAATAGAACCCGTTTATATCAAGTCCTAGTGCAGATGTACCGTTAAGATGAAAACGTAACTCCCTTTCTTCCGATGGAGTTTTTGAGATAAGGTTCACAAGCCCTGCAATTGCACCTCCTCCATATAATGTTGATGAAGACCCTTTAATAATTTCAACTTGCTTGAGGTCTAATGGGGGGGTCTGAAGCAGGCCGAGCCCACTTGCTGCACCTGAATATAAGGGGAAGCCATCCTTTAAGATTTGGGTATACCTTCCATCCAAGCCCTGTATTCTTATTGAAGCGTTTGCCGAGGTTGCCGAGGTTTGCTGTGTTTGGATGCCGGTACTCTCACTCAGCAAGAGCCTGATATCTCCCGGTTTCATATTTGCTTTCTCTTCCAGTTCCTCACCGGATATAAATTCAACCCGGGTAGGAATGTTCTGGATCGTCCTGGTACTTCTTGTAGAGGATATAATTACTACCTCTTCTAATTCCTCTGAATCACTTATTAACAAGACATCTATTGGCAGATCCGAGTTAAGAGGAAAGCTTACTATGGTAACATTCTCATTGTAGCCTAAGAAAGAAAATTCAATTTCATAGGTACCATCTGGAATATTACTTATTGTTACCAGGCCATTCTCATCGGCCGATGAATGTAACCGGAGGGAATCTATAGATGCGCTGGCTCCTGCAAGGGCTTCTTTTGTTTCACTGTCAAGTATTCTTGCGGAGAAAGTATTCTGTGAATACGCTATGCCTGTAATGAGCATAACCATCCACATTAAAATATATTTTTTCATGTGATTTTGCTTAAAAATAAATAAATGTGAATAATTAATTCTGTATTTACTTAAGCAATCTTGGGAGGCTGCCAGATAGCGCCTGAATGACACGAAATTTGTATAACCTGGTGAGAATCCAAACCTTTATGAGACACGAATTCTGTGGCTATAGATATGTTTATAGACAACGGTAGGATAAATCCTGCACAAGTCCCGCAGGCATGAAATGGTGAGCAGCATAACGAGCAATCGTCAACATGCGTATTTTCTTTTTGGCATCCGTCAGTTTCATTCGCATCAGCACAAATATCGCATGGCAGCACCGAAAGGGCTGTGATAAAAAATGCGAGTATTATTGCTGCGAATTTCATGACTACGAATTTATAAATTTATCAACTACGCTTTGGTACAATCGAACATTTTAATTTATCAGTATACCACACACACAAAAAATTAAAAAAAATATTTACAATTTTCATATATTATCGTAATATTGCAATATAATAATAAACAATGGGAGCAACTAAAACCGATCATTTTACGGATAACCAAAATGAACTGGCTGTCTTAGCCAAAGCTTTGGGACATCCAGCACGAATAGCAATCATCGAATACCTGATGAAAGTCGATACGTGTATCTGCGGCGATATCGTGAATGAGATGCCTTTGGCCCAGCCAACGGTTTCACAGCACCTGAAGGAACTTAAGAATGCAGGCCTTATCAAAGGAAATATTGAAGGCACCGCAATTTGCTACTGCATCAATGAAGAAGGATTCGAGAAGATTAAGGGTTTCTTCCAGCATATCACCGAGTATATCGAAAAGAAAAAAGCAAACTGCTGCTAACTAAATTATAATCTTATGAAATTATCAGAAATTAAAAATCATCTTAATGGACTAGCTACATTGTCCTTCCAGCTTCCTGATGGAGCATTTGTGCCGGAAAACTTCCACGTTACAGAAGTGGGATTGATTACTAAGGACTTCATCGACTGCGGGGGTACCATTAGAAAGGAAACTGTTGTGAATTTTCAACTATGGGAGGATTCCAATGACGAGGACCACAGGCTTAAACCGGAGAAACTTTTAAAAATCATTGAATTGTCTGAAAAGGTTCTGGGCATCGGCGATTATGAAATTGAAGTGGAGTTCCAGGACAGGACGATAGGGAAATATGACCTTGGCTTTGACGGCGGGAGATTTTTGCTGCTGAATAAGCAAACCGCATGCCTTGCCTCAGACCAGTGCGGCGTTCCTGCTGAGAAGAAAAAAGTTGCTCTTTCGGAAATTGCTTCCGGAACTGCCAACAGCTGCACACCGGGTGGGGGCTGCTGCTAATAATTTAAACCAATAACAAAAGACATCATGATTTATCCGGAAATAGCTAGTATCACCAGTAAGTTCAGTCCCGAAAATATTTCAGAGGAACGTAAAGAGGTGCTCAAGCCATTAATTGACTTTGTACAGGCAAAAGCCTTTTCTCAGGAAGAAATAAGACTTAACCTGATATGTACCCACAATTCCCGCAGGAGCCACCTTGCTCAGATATGGGCACAGGCAGCAGCGGAATATTACCAAATCCCGAAAGTTTTTTGTTATTCAGGCGGAACAGTGGCAACGGCCATGTTTCCGGTTGTAGCTGAAACCCTAAAGTTGTCAGGCTTCAGGATACAGGCACTCTCTATTGGGTCTAATCCGGTTTATGCTGTAAAATATTCAGAAAACCAGCACCCTGTAATTGCCTTCTCTAAAACGTACGATAACGAATTTAATCCCGAAGGCGGCTTTGCAGCGATAATGACTTGTTCGCAGGCTGATGGCGGGTGCCCTTTTATTTCGGGCGCCGAAAAGCGGATTGCCATAACGTATGAAGACCCGAAGGCATTTGATAATTCACCGCAGCAAGCGCAAAAATATAATGAGCGCAGCCTTCAGATCGCCGAGGAAATGTTTTATGTATTCTCCCAAATAAAAAAATAAGTATGTCCGCAAACAATTGTGCCCCTGCAGCTGATAGAAAAAAACTTGGATTCCTGGACCGGTACCTAACTTTATGGATTTTCCTGGCTATGGCAATAGGCGTAGCACTTGGCTACCTGCTGCCGTCAAGCAGTGACTTCATCAACTCCTTCTCAAGCGGCACCACCAATATACCCCTTGCAATTGGCTTAATCTTAATGATGTACCCACCGTTAGCAAAAGTAAATTACAGCAAGATGGGCGAAGTTTTTGCCAATACTAAAGTTTTAGGTGCTTCGCTGCTGCTTAATTGGGTTATCGGGCCAATCCTGATGTTTGCCCTTGCTTTACTATTTCTTAAAGGTTATCCGGAATATATGATTGGGGTTATCCTCATCGGGCTGGCGCGCTGCATTGCGATGGTGGTAGTTTGGAACGACCTTGCTGATGGCAATCGTGAATATGCTGCCGGGCTTATTGCGCTCAACAGTATTTTCCAGGTTTTTCTATACAGCGTATATGCCTATATTTTTATAACAATTCTTCCGCCCTATTTCGGTTACGATGGCTTTGATGTAGATATTAGTATTGGCCAGATTGCAGAAAGTGTGGGTATTTATCTAGGTATACCTTTTGCTTTGGGTATCATAAGCAGGTATGCTTTGATCAGGCTTAAGGGAATTGAATGGTTTCAGACTAAATATGTTCCTTTTATATCACCAATAACCTTAATAGCTCTTCTGTTTACTATCGTAGTAATGTTTAGCCTTAAAGGAGAACTGATTGTTCAGATACCAATGGATGTTGTCAGGATTGCGATACCGCTAGTAATTTACTTTACAATCATGTTTGTAATAAGCTTCTTCACGGGGCGCTTCTTTGGGGCCGACTATTCAAAAAGCACGTCCATAGCATTTACGGCAACGGGAAATAATTTTGAACTGGCTATCGCTGTAGCCATTGGTGTGTTCGGGATTAACAGCGGCCAGGCTTTTGCGGGGGTTATAGGCCCATTAGTAGAGGTACCTGCTCTAATTGCGCTAGTCAACCTTGCTTATTATTTCCGAAAGAAATTTTACATAAAAAATGGTCCTGCAGAAAACTAGTAAAATACATAGTAAAATTTATTTATTGCACCCAGCTTACAAATTTATGCGCAGCAGTTGTTTCCGCTTTGTATAGGTGGGCACGGCACAGTGCCATAACTGCAGTACACGCAGCAATCTCCCTGTTTAGGTTTTAGTGTGGTACTGCAACTGCTGCACTGGTAAAAGAACGTACAAGCATTTTCCGGCATTAGCTCTTCATTTTTGAAGCCGCACTCCGGGCAGGTTATCACCGATACCAAATTAACTTTATTTCCTTTCGTATGCAGCCTGTTGCGGTAATAGTTTACAAGCGCTGAGGCTAACAGCACAAACATTCCAGCGTAGATAAAGGTTAGTTCCATGGTAATGTAACCATATACGATAAGGCCTCCACCCGGCACACCTACCATCAAGGGATACAAGCAACGATGTCTACGGTAAGAAAGAAGCAAGCCGATGAGAAAAACGCCTATGAGCGCCAGAAAGACCGGCATGGTCCATCTGCCAAAAAGTTCAACGCCTCCAAGGCCTAAGGCAGAGGCGCCAAAAGCAAATAGCGGAAAGCAGCATGGTGACAGCAATGCAGTTAGGAAAATAGCGCCAACTCCTATACGGTCAATCTTATAATTTTTCATGTCGTGTAACGATTTCAGCAAATATAATAATTCCCATGCTTAATTATGTTTAATACGTGAATGTGATGCATGAGTGAATGGTAATTCCGTCTGGGTTTCGATCCTGCTGGCAAACTGGCTGGGTATATTCAAATGTTAACAGTCTCTAAAGCCCGTAGGGTATGCAGCAGGCATTAATTATCTTTGATAGTTAACTTCAAACCTCTTACATTATGAAAAATAAAATTCTGGTAAATGCAGCTATTGCCGGGCTGTTGCTGCTATCCGGCTGCAAAAACAAAACGGCAGAAGATGCCGATAATAAAGGTACTGCTATTGATACTGTACAGCAAACCACTTCTCATGCGACAGCAGGCGCAAAGGCGACCGGCGACCTGATGGCTGACATGAATGAAATGATGGACAAGGTACATGCCTTGGAGAAAAAGGGAATTGCCGACTACGACCTTGCCGCCGAACTAAGGGAACACCACAAGGGCGCAATAGCAATGTCAGAAACGCAGCTGGATTCCGGTATAGATGCACAGCTCAAAGAGATGGCACAGAAGATAATGGACGCGCAGCAAAAAGAAGTAGACCAAATCGACAAGATGCTTGACGGTTACGATGACAAAGCAAAGGATTATGACCCTATGAACACTGATAGTGGATTAGGCAAGGTCATGATGGATAACATGCAGGCTATGATGAAAATGCCGGAGATGGATGCGGTTTCGGTAGACAAGTCATTTGCAACGATGATGATCAAGCACCATCAGGATGGCATTAAGATGGGCAAGACAATACAGCAGTATGCAAAAGATACGAAATTTAAACAGATGGCGCAGAAGATGATTTCAGACCAGCAAAAAGAAATTGAGGCACTTCAAAATTGGCTGACGCAGCATAAATAAAAAATAGGTTATAGTAAAAAGCCCCTGCTGTGCAGGGGCTTTTTTCGTTCAGGTGCAGTGATGCACAGGTGATCCGATACAGTCCCTATTGTTACCTTTTGTTAGCAATAAGCCAATTGCTCATTTCGATTATCTCCTGTGACTGCATCTCGACAATACCATTGGCCATTGCCGATAGTTCAGTGTCGCTCCCGTGGTGAAGGTAGGATGATGCGCTGTCTATCGCAGCCTGGTGGTGTATGATCATAAGGCTGGCAAAATCATTGTCAATATCACCGGTGATCACCTGCTGGTCAGCCATGGCATCCATTTTATTCATCCCCATCATCTGCTCCTCCATAAATCCCATATCCATATCATCAACTGCTAGCCCAGAAAGGATAGCCTGAAGCTCCTCTATCTCCTGCTGCTGTTCGGTAATTACAGCCTGCGCCATGGACTTCATCGCTGCATTGCTGCCTTCCTGCAGCTCCAGGTTAGCCATAGCGATGGCCCCCTGATGGTGCATGATCATCATCGCGGCAAAATCCACATCCGGGTCATGGGTCATTTCCATGGCTGCCATGGCATCCATCATGCCATGCATGGTGTCCATCATCTTGTTGTCATCATGGGCCTGTAATTGCACCCCATCATTGGCTGCGCTGTCATCATCGGAACAGGAAACCATGAATGACAGGGCAGCGGCTGTTACTAATACGATTGTCCTTTTCATAATTGTCGGTTAGTTGTTTGTAATCATATTGTTGCACGCATCGGCGCATGCCCTGCAGGCTTCTGCGCATTGCGCGCAGTGCTCCATCCCCATGGCAGCATGTTTTTCGCATTCCTCTGCGCATGCATTGCATACCTCAGCACATAAGCGGCAAAGCTCAATGCTGTAATCACTTCCCAGGCTCATCATTTCTGCAGCCGCCCTGCAGATAGCCGCACACTCCAGATCCAGTTTGATGCATCTAGCGAGATGCTTTACCTGGTCTTCACTTAAACACTCTGTTGCGCAATGATTGCACGCGACCGCACAGGCCAGGCAGGCTCTGATACAGTCCATAAATCTTTGATGTGACATAGTATAAAAATTTAAAATTAAATACATTTAATAGGTGAAGGCAAGGCCGCCGCCAAGGCCCATATCACTATCGTAATGTGCCGACAGTGACCAGAATTTGGTCAGGATGTACCTGCTTCCCACGCTATACTCGTAATCGGTATTCCACATCCCCCATAGCCTGAGCCTCGAGGTGACCGGGATATCATCCCTTGTGAACTGAAGCCTCACCCTGCCTTCGTGGTCGACCCTTAAATCGCTTTCTACAAACCACGGCAGCACATATATTAATCCCAGGCACGCTACTGCCCTTTGGTCCTGCGTGTTGATCTGCCCGAAGACGTTGTCCTCGGCATCGCTGGAATCATGGTACCTGAAATCAAAACCTACATAAGCGGACAGGAATTGCATCTTGTCGAGATACCGACCTATGTGCGCCTCAGTCTCATAACCTGTATCATTATTGTAACCGAGCCTCCATTCGAGGTCCGCAAAATTGCGGGTGCCGTCAAGGCGGAGCTCCCCGTCACTGCCGTTGCTCTCCAGGCCTATATCCGCTGAAAAATAGTAGCGCCTGTCATCAGCGTATACCTTCCCTAATGCTTCCTCCTGATCGGGTAGCTGCGGGTTAGGGGGCGAATCCTCATAAGTAAAGATCCTTCCCATCCCGGACATCATATGGTAAAGGATGTGGCAGTGGAAAAACCAGTCGCCATATTTTGCATCGGCGTGGAATTCGATCGTATCAGTCTCCATCGGCATAACATCGATAACATTCTTTAATGGAGAATAATCACCATGCTGGTTCACCACCCTGAAGTAATGCCCATGCAGGTGCATCGGGTGGCGCATCATGGAGTTATTGGTCATTACGATGCGGATATTCTCCCCTTGTTTTATCTGTATTTTGTCGGTCTCGGATACTACCTTATCATCAATAGTCCAGACGTAGCGGTTCATATTGCCTGTCAGTTCGAAATGGATGGTGCGGACCGGACCCTCCGGCAACGTTGTTTTCTTCGGCGATTTTAGCATATTGTAGTTTAGGGTGACTATTTCGCTGCCTGCACCGCTATGGGCACTGTGGTCCATACCTGCGGCCATATCCATAGCCCCGGCATCTGCTGATTCGCCAGTTATCTCAGGGTACATCACCGCGTTCATGTCCATGGTCTGCAGGCTCATATCCATATCCATATCCTTCATCTGGCCGCCTACCGTCATCATGTCGTTCATCATTTTCATGCCTTCAAAGTAGTTCAGGCGCCCCAGTGGCTGCTCGAGTTGCTTGATGCCCTTCCTAAGCCAGAGCGAGGCCTGCCCTGTCCTGTCTTCGGCAGTAGCGACAAATTCAAAAGCCCGTTTTTCGTCAGGGATAGTCACTATTACGTCGTAGGTTTCTGATGTGCCTACAATAAGCCTGTCTACCTCAACAGGCTCGACCTCCTCGCCATCGCTGGCAACAACGGTGATCTTCCCCCCGGCATAGGTAAGCCAGAAATACGATGAAGCGCCACCGTTAATGACCCGGAGCCTAACCTTATCACCTGCTTTGAATTGCGGGGCGTGATCTTCGCTCTTCCCGTTTATCAGGAACCTTTCATAATAGACATCGCTCACGTCCATAGCATGCATCCGCTTCCACTCGTTGGTAAACTTTGTGCCCAGCTTGCCCTCCTTTGCGGCTTCAAGATAGTTTTGGGTAGCGCCTTTCTGGATGCCATACCAATCATTTGCCTTATGCAGGGAGCGCTCTATATCATGGGGGTCCTGGTCGGTCCAGTCACTGATAAGGACAGTATATTCAGGAGCTGGCGCTACATCCCTTTTATGGATGATAAAGGCCCCGTACATGCCCACCTGTTCCTGTAGCATCGTATGGGAATGGTACCAATAGGTACCTGACTGGATTAGCGGGAAGGTGAATACATGGGTCGACATGGCCTTAATAGGGGCAGTGGTCAGGTACGGGACGCCATCCTGCTCGTTAGGAAGCAGCAGCCCATGCCAATGCACGGAGGTCTCATGGTGCATCTTGTTATGGACATAGATCACTGCGGTATCCCCTTCGGTGAAATGGAGCTCCGGCCCGGGTATGGTTCCGTTGATGGCAATTCCTTCCACGGCCCTGCCAGTATAATTTACTATAGTATCGGATATATATAAGTCATAACGCACCGTCTTTGGCTTGGTCTTTGGCGCACTTTTAAGCGCAGGCATTGCGGCGGCAGCTGGCTCCTGCGCGTGGCCTTGGTGCTGTATTTCGTTAGCCATTGTGTTCGGCTCTTTCTTAACCTGCTCTTTTTTTGCAGGAGCCTTCTTTTGAGCCGCTTTCTTTTTGGCAGGCTTTGCTATTTCTTTTACTAATGCCATCCCGCATTTAGGGCATTTGCCCGGCTTATCCGAATGCACCTCAGGATGCATCGGGCAGGTGTAGGTGGCCGCAGTGGCTTTTGATGTTTCAGTAGTTTTTGGCACTGTATGGCCGGAATGCTGCGCCTGCACCAATTCAGGGATAAAGGACAGCAGAAGTGCCAGTATAAGATGTTTTAGGTGTTTTTTCATAAGTATATCTTTTAAATGTTCCTTATTCTTAGGGCATTGAGTATAACAGAAACAGAGCTAAGGCTCATGGCCCCTGCCGCTATCATCGGTGAGAGCAGGATGCCGATTGAGGGATACAGCACCCCTGCGGCTACCGGTATGCCAATGATGTTATAAATGAAGGCCAGGAAGAGGTTCTGTCGGATGTTGGCCATTACCTTATGGCTCAGGTCCACGGCCTTGACGATACCCTGCAGGTCACCCTTCAGAAGGGTAACCCCTGCACTTTCTATGGCCACATCTGTGCCTGTGCCCATTGCAATACCAATATCAGCCTGTGCCAGGGCCGGCGCATCATTGATACCGTCCCCTGCCATGGCAACCACTTTGCCCTGCGACTGCAAATTTTTTATCTCCTCCAGCTTATCCTGTGGCAGGGCCTCGGCCCTGAAATGCTGTAGCCCCAATTGCGCAGCTACCGCTTTGGCAGTCGCTGCGTTATCCCCCGTAAGCATTATAACGTCA
>Ga0308157_10000443_pt1 | contig 138791 bp, 116 predicted proteins | sample PhyBR1_FD_201035 | JGI IMG/M metagenome (GOLD analysis project Ga0308157, IMG submission 201035) | Phyllosphere microbial communities from UC Gill Tract Community Farm, Albany, California, United States - DLSLB.R1 | ecosystem: Host-associated > Plants > Phyllosphere > Unclassified | place... | reverse complement strand
CAGAAGCCCGAGTGGTTCCGCTTCATCTACGTGGCCTCCGAGGCCTGGCAGACCGTCGGCTGGGGCACGATCCTGTACCTCGCCGCGCTGACCGCCGTGGACGACGCGCTCTACGAGGCGGCCCGCATCGACGGCGCCAACCGCTGGCAGCAGACCTGGCACGTGACGATCCCGGGGATCCGGCCGACGATGGTCACCCTGCTGATCCTCAACATCGGCAACTTCCTCAACGTCGGGTTCGAGAAGGTCCTGCTGCTGTACAACCCCATGACCTACTCGACCGGTGACGTCATCTCGACGTACCTGTACCGGGTGGGCCTGGTGTCCAACAACCTCAGCTATGCGGCGGCGATCGGCCTGTTCCAGGCGATCATCGGATTCACGATGGTCATGGCCGCCAACTACATCTCGAAGCGATTGGTGGGGACGAGCCTGTGGTGATCGAAGCAATGGCCCCGGACGCTCCGCGTCCGGCGCCCGTCAGGGCCAAGGACTCCCGGATCAAGGACTCCACCGCGTACCGCGTGTTCACGGTGGTCAACACCGTGCTGCTGGTGCTGATGTGCGCAGTGATGCTCTATCCGTTCATCATGCTGGTGGCGCAGTCCTTCAGCTCCCCCGGGGCGATCAACGCCGGCAAGGTGAACCTCTTCCCCGTCGACTTCAACCTCGACACCTATCGGGCCGTGGCGAACAACAACAGCTTCTGGCGCAGCTATGGCAACACCGTGGTCTACACGGTGATCGGCACCAGCATCGCGATGGTGCTCACCACGACCTACGCCTTCGTGCTGTCCAAGAAACATCTGCGCGGCCGCGGCCTCCTCATCGGCATCGCCGTGTTCACGATGTTCTTCAACGGCGGCATCGTGCCCAACTACGTGCTCATCTCCTCGCTGGGGATGAAGAACACGATGTGGGCGGTGATCCTCCCGCCGGCGCTGTCGGTCTTCAACCTGCTGGTGATGAAGGCGTTCTTCGAGAACCTGCCCACGGAGCTCGAGGAGGCGGCGCACATCGACGGCCTGAGCTGGTTCGGGATCTTCTTCCGGATCGTGCTGCCGCTGTCGAAGGCGGTCATCGCCACGATGGTGCTGTTCTACTCGGTGCAGTACTGGAACGACTGGTTCGCCGCGTTCCTCTACCTGGACCGGACCGACCTGTTCCCGGTGACGCTGTTCCTGAGGAACCTCATAGCCGGCGCCTCCACGGCGGCGTCGGAGGGCGCGGCCGCCTCGGGCGGCAGCGTCAACGACATCAACGCCAACATCCAGTCGGTGACGATGATCCTGATCCTGATCCCCATCCTGTGCGTGTACCCGTTCGTGCAGCGGTACTTCGTCTCGGGGATCATGCTCGGCTCCGTCAAGGGCTGAGCCCCACCGCCTCGTCGATCCTCGCGGCCGCCCGGGCGCTCGGACGCGACGTGGCAGCCCCCGCACCACGTTCCCCCGTCGAAGACGTCGAAGGAGACAGCATGAGACGCCGCCAGATCCTCACCGCCGGAGCAGTCGCCACGACCATGGCCGCCGCCGCACCGGCAGCGTCCGCCGCGCCGGCCGGCGACCGGGGTCCCGGGAAGCCGCCGGGCAGCGGGACCACGCGGCCCCCGGGCCTGGCGGCGAAGGACACCCTCGCCTTCGCCGCCGGCAGCACCCTGACGATCGGCTGCGCCGTCGCCGGCGGCGGGCACCACGACAGCCAGGACTATCCCGATCCGTTCACCCGCGACGAGCCCTACCGTGACGTGCTCGCGACCGAGTTCACCTCGCTCTCGGCGGAGAACCAGATGAAGTGGGACCATCTGCGTCCCGCGCAGGACACGTACGACTTCGCCGACGCCGACGCGATCATGGACTTCGCCGCTTCGAACGGACAGGTGGTGCGCGGGCACACCCTGATGTGGCACAACCAGAACCCGGCCTGGATCACCGAGGGGGAGCACACGCCCGAGGAGCTCCGAGCGATCCTCAAGGAGCACATCGAGACCGTGGTGGGTCGGTACGCCGGGCGCATGCAGCAGTGGGACGTGGTCAACGAGATCTTCGACGACGCCGCCGAGCTCCGCACCGAGGCCAACCTCTGGATCCGCGAGCTGGGCCCGGGGATCATCGCCGACTGCTTCCGCTGGGCCCACGCCGCGGATCCGCAGGCCCTGCTGTTCGTCAACGACTACAACGTCGAGGGTGTGAACCCCAAGAGCGATGCCTACTACGCGCTCCTCCAGGAGCTGCTCGCCGACGGAGTGCCGGTCCACGGCTTCTCCACCCAGGGCCACCTCTCGATCCGCTACGGCTTCCCCGGCGACCTCGCCGAGAACCTCCAGCGCTTCGCGGACCTCGGCCTGCGGACGGCCGTCACCGAGCTCGACGTGCGCATGGACCTGCCGGACGACGGGAAGCCGACGCAGCAGCAGCTCGAGCAGCAGGCCGACTACTATCGCCGGGTCGCCGAGGCGGCGCTGGCCGTGGACGGCTGCGACTCGCTGACCCTGTGGGGCGTGCTCGACAAGTACTCGTGGGTGCCGGGCACGTTCCCGGGCGAGGGGGCGGCGACCGTGCTGTGGGACGACTTCTCCCGCAAGCCCGCCTATGACGCCGTCCAGGAGGCGCTCGCCGAGGCGAGCGGGAGGGCGGGACACCCGGCGCTGCGGGACTGAGCCGAGGCCGAGGCGGCGGCCTCGCTCACCAGCGCTCGCGCAGCCACTCCAGCTGCCGGCGCTGCTGGGCGGGGCCGCCGCCCTCGTGGTTGTTGTACGGGTAGACGACGATCTCCCGCTCCGGGTCGCTGCCGGTCGCCCCGCCGTAGAGGTTGTAGGCGGCGAACACCGTCGAGGGCGGGCAGATCACGTCGCGCAGTGCGACGGAGAACAGGGCGGGCGCTGTCGCGCGGCGACCCAGGTGGAGGGCGTCCACGTAGGCCAGGGTCGTGAAGGTCTGCTCCTCGAGGGCCCGGTGCACCGCCAGGTAGCGCACGATCTCCTGGTAGGGATCGGCGTCGGTGATGTCGACCGCGCGACGCATGTGGGTGAGGAACGGGACGTTGGTGAGCAGGGCGTCGACGTCGGGCACGAGGCCTGCGGCGCCGAGCGCGAGGCCTCCGCCCTGGCTGCTGCCGGTGACAGCCACCCGGCCGTCGACCCCGGGCAGGGCACGGGCCGTGTCCACGGCGCGCACCGCATCGGTGAGCAGCCGTGTGAGGTAGGAGGTGTGCGGGGACTCGATGCCGCGGGTCATCACGCCCGGAGCGGCCGGCCCCGAGCCGGCGGGATCGGCGGTGTGGCCGCCGGCGCCCCAGCCCGAGCCCTGGCCGCGCGTGTCCATCAGCAGGTGCGCGTACCCGGCAGAGGCCCAGGCCAGGCGCTCGAGCGGTTCGCCGCGGCCGCCTCCGTAGCCGATGTACTCGACGACGACGGGCAGGTCGTTCGAGACGTCGGCGGGCCGGTTGTACCAGGCGCGGACCGGGGTGCCGTCGTGCCCGGCGAAGCTCACGTCCCAGGTGTCCACGAGCGTCAGGGCGTTGTCCACGCGATCGAGGGAGAGCAGCGGTGCGGCGGCGTCGCGGGAGCGGGAGAGCGTGCCCTCCCAGAAGGAGTCGAGGTCTTCGGGCTCGGAGATCTCGGGCCGGTACTCCCGCAGCGTCTCGAGGGACATGTCGAACAGCGCCATACGGGGAGCCTCCGCGTGAGCGCCGGGGAGCATGCTCCTGCGCCGGCGTACGAAAAGTGTGTGAAAATCGACTGAAAGTTGCGTTCTGGTTTAGGCTAGAGCCGATGGAGAGGCCGGTCAAGACCCGTTCGCCCGGGTACTGTCCAGGGAGACGACCCCGGGCGCCGAGGCCTGGGAGCAGGGAGAGGTGAGGTCATGGCCCAGAGCGGCGCACGCAGCGAGCGCGTCACGCTGAAGGAGGTGGCGGAGAAGGCCGGGGTGTCCCTCGCAACCGCCTCCAAGGTGATGAACGGGCGTGCGGATGTGCGCCAGTCGACGCGCGAGACCGTCGCCCAGGCAGCCCGCGACCTGGGGTACCAGCCCAAGCGCCGCGAGAGCGAACGCCGGCGCTCGGCGCTGATCCACTTCGACACGCTCACCAGCCCGTACTCGCTGCAGGTGCTCGAGGGGGCCGAGCAGGCCGCGCATCGCGCGGACGTCGACCTGATCGTCGTCAGCGGCGATCAGACGGCGGCGGGACTCTCCCGGGCGTGGATGGCGGAGGTCGCCTCCCGCGGTGTCGAGGGCGTCATCCTGGTGACCACGCCGATCGGTGCCCGTCATGCCCGCTGGAGCCGTGATCTCTCGCTGCCGCTGATCGCGATCGACCCCGTGTCCATCGATCCCGACGTCCAGGGCATCGTCACCATCTCGGCCACCAACTGGGAGGGCGGCGGCACGGCGGTCGAGCACCTGCTGGATCTCGGGCATCGCCGCATCGGCGTGCTCGCCGGCCCGGAGGACTCGGTCCCGGCGCGCCAGCGGCTCCAGGGCTACCACTCCGCGCTCGGCTCGGCCGGGGTGCAGTGGGAGCGGGGCCTGATCGAGCACGGCAGCTTCTCCTACGAGGACGGGCAGCGGGGCGCCGAGCGCCTGTTGCAGCTCCCCGAGCCGCCCACGGCGATCTTCGCTGTCGCCGACACCCTGGCGGTGGGGGCGCTGCGCGCGGCCCGCCAGCTGGGAGTCGAGGTCCCGGAGCAGCTCAGCGTGGTCAGCTTCGACGACACGATGATCGCGCAGTGGACGCATCCGCAGCTCACCGCGGTGCGCCAGCCGCTGTTCTCGATGGGGCAGGTCGCGATCGAGCGCCTGCTGGCGCTGTCCTCGGATCCCGGTCTCTTCGCCCACCCCTTCAAGCTGGAGACCGTGCTCATCGAGCGCGAGTCGACGGCCCCGACGGAGGAGCAGGACTCCTGACCCTCGGAGCCGTCGACCCGTCGGCCGAAGGGTGTCAGGTCCCCTCGGCGAACCGGTCGCGGGCACCGTTGATCAGCTCGACGTAGCTCTGCAGCCCGGAGGCCTCGAGCTCGCCGAGGAAGGCGTCCCACTCGCCCATGTCCCGCTGGCCCAGGATGAACTGCAGCGTGGCGGTGTCCACGGAGTCCTTGAGCGGCGTCGCCATCAGCGAGGCCTGCTCGAGCTCGGCCTCCTCGAGCGGAGCGGGGGTCCACGGCGGCATCGACTCGAGGTTCTCGAGCACCCCGTCGATGTACTCGGTGTACTCCTCGGAGTTGTAGGACTCCTTCAGCTCCCGTGATTCCGTGGCCTCGGCGAGGAAGGTGGAGAACCCCAGATCCTTCTGGATGTCGGTCCCCGCTCCGACGTCGAGATCGAAGGCGTCCAGTGAATGGTCCTCCATGAGGGTGACGGTGCCGTCCTCCGCCCGGGTGTAGGTCTCGCCCTCGATGCCCCAGCGCAGCATCTCCCGTGCCTGCGGGGCGTAGTAGAGCCAGTCGAGGAACTGCAGCACGGCGAGGAAGTTCTCGGACTCGGCGATCTCCGCGTTGAGCATGAAGCCGTGCCAGAAGTTGCGCGGCCCCATGATGTTCCCGCCCGGACCGGCGGGCGGCGGGATGAGCTGCAGCTCGTAGTTCCCCGCGCCGACGGTCTCGTCGAGGGCCTGGGCGAACTCGATCAGGGTGCCGGAGGAGCCGGAGGCGGCGAAGCAGGTCTCCTTCGCGAACTTCTCGGCGACTCCGCCCGCTCCGCTGCCGTCGTTTGCCGCGGTCAGCGTCTCGGGATCCAGCAGGCCCTCGGAGACCAGGGTGCGGTAGTACTCGATCATCGAGCGGTATTCGTCGGTGGTCGCCGCATAGCGCAGCGGCTCCCCGTCCTGTCCGCCGATCATGCCGTCACCGAATCCCCAGCCCGCGCGCGTGTTGAAGGCGTAGCCGCCGTAGTTGATCAGGGACTGGCCCTCGAAGCCGTCCGCGAGCGGCAGGGAGTCCGGGTGCTCCGCCTTGATGGCGGCGAGGCCCTCGTGGACCTCCTCCCAGGTGCCGGGGATGCCCACACCCGCCTTCTCCCACACGTCCTTGCGGATGATCAGGGAGAACGAGGGGACCCAGACCTCCTGCAGGCCCGGCAGCATGTAGTACTTGCCGTCGGCCTGCTTGAGGTTCTCCACCATGTCGGCGAGGTCCCACTCCTCGACGTACTTGCGGAAGTTGGGCATGTGCTCGACGTAGTCGCTCATCGGGAGGATCGCGCCGGAGGAGACGAACGGAGTCTCGTCGCCGCGGTAGATCAGGGGGATGATCGTAGGGGCGTCGCCGGCGCTGATCAGCAGGCTGCGCTTCTCGACGTTGTCGCTGAAGGGCACGTGGGTGAGTTCGAGCTCGACGCCGGTCAGCTCCTTGATGTGGTCGAAGACCTGCCAGGACTCCTTGACCGGCTGCTCGGGCCAGTCCGTCCACAGCATCGAGATCGTGAGCGGCTCGGTGGACGTGAACTGCTGGTCCGCCTCGAAGGGGTCCATGGCGCCGACGTCCTTTGAGCCGGCGTCGACCTCCGCGTCGGAGGAGCTTCCGCACGAGGCGAGGGTGAGGGCGCCGAAGGTCGCCGCGGTGAGGCCCACGAAGGTGCGCCGGTCGGTCAGGGGTGAGAGGGCGTTGGGCATCAGTGGCTCCTGAAGGAGAAGTGATCGGAACTGCGGAACGCCGTGAGGGACGGAGCCTCCGTCGCCGCGGGATCACCGGTGAGGCGGCAGCGGGAGGGCTCGGCACGGAGGGGCGGGTCGCGGCGTCCCTGCAGCGTCCCACCCCCTCCACCAGAACAGAAAGTCTTTACGAGAACTTTCTATTCTCAGGGGTCTGCAGTCAGAGTATGAAAAGTCCGACTGGCCGTCAAGTGTTCTGCGCGAGCCCTTGGCCTCCGTGGTTGAAGCGGATGTCGATGCAGGTCATAACGTCGTACGGGATTCCGGTCGGTACGTGGTGCGATTCTGAAACTCTGCGAAAGATTGCGGCCCAGGGGGTGCTCTGCCGGGCGGTCGACGTGCGGTTCTCTGGCTACGCGGGCTCGTCGGGTCGGGGGGGCGCGGACTTTCGTCGTCCTCGTCGCCGTCGGGACGGCCCGCTCGTCAGCGGGGCCTGCTCGGCGCCGGCGGGAACGTCTCGGGCGTGTCGGGCTCCCGCCCGCGTGATGGCTGCCCGGGCGGGCGGCACTGAGGGTGGCGCGGGGGAGCTGGGTCAGGCAGGGGTCGAGGCGCTCTGCGCCGCGGCGATCCATGTGCTCGGCGCGGTGAAGACCGGCTGCAGCGCTGCCCGTGCAGCGCCGCGCAGGGCGGGGTCGGTCTGTCCGTCGGAGCGCTCGATGAGCACCGGCCCGGCCTCGGCCGCGAGCGCTTGCCGCTCGACGGTCCCGCGGATCACGGGTTCGAGCTCGTCCGCGATCGGGGCCAGGTAGCCCGAGAGCACCACCGTGGTCATGTCCAGTACGTTCAGGGCGTTCGCGATCGCGAGTCCCAGGGAGCGGCCGATCATGCCGATCACCTCGGCGCGGTCCCGGGTCAGCGCGAGCGCATCGACCAGGTCCTCGATGAGGACGTCGTCGCCCAGGCCCGCCCGCTCCCGCAGGGCGTGGTACGAGACATAGGCCTCCAGGCAGCCTCGGCGGCCGCAGCGGCACCGGGCGCCGCCGGGCTCGATGACCGTGTGTCCGAACTCCCCGGCCCAGCCGTGGGTCCCGGCGAGCAGTGCGCCGTCGAGCACCACCGCGCCGCCGATGCCCGTGGATCCCCTCAGGTAGATGAAGGACTCGCCTGGCCGATGGTCGATCTCGGTGAGGACCGAGAGGCGGTTGTCGTTCTGCGCCCGCACGGAGAGGTGGGCGAGCTCGGGGTGCGAGAGCAGGCGTCCCACCAGCGGCACTTCGGTCCAGTCCAGGTTCGGGGCGGAGAGCACGCGCCCGTCGCTCGGGGCGATGCGGCCGGGGACGGCGGCGACCACCTCGATCACGGGCAGGCCTCCGGCCTCGGCGCGCACGCGGCCCACCAGTTCGGCCGCGAGGTCGATCGCCTGCTCGGCGGACGCCGCGGTGACTTTCAGGTTCTCCCGGTGGTGGCTCAGCGTCCCGCCGGCCAGGTCGATGCCGAGGCAGGAGATGTGGTCCGCCGCGATCTCCAGGCCGATCGCCACGACCGTGCCGCGCGCCGGGGTGAGCGGGATCATCGGGCGGCCCGCGCCGGCCGCGACCGGGACTCCCTCCTCGACGAGGGAGGCTCCCACGAGCTCCTCGATCAGCTTGGAGACGGTGGGCTTGGTCAGTCGGGTGCGCTTGGCGAGCTCGGCGCGGGAGGCGGGGGTGTCGGCGGAGGAGGCCGATGCGAGCGCGGTGAGGACGGCGGACAGGTTGTGCTCCCGCAGGTGGGTCGACTGCACCTGGGCCCCCTTCGACGGGTCCGGACGGGCGGCGGCGCGGTGCCGCCCGTCGATCTGTGCGCACAGCTTGGCATGTCCGTGTTAGTTACGGTAACTTACTAACAGTGACGTACGGAGTCGTACGGCCGAGACCCGATGAAGGAGCTCCTCTGATGACCGCACCCACCCCCACCCGTGACGACAAGTTCTCCTTCGGCCTGTGGACCACAGGCTGGCAGGCGCAGGACCAGTTCGGCTCCGCCACCCGCCCGCCGCTCGAGCTCACCGCCCACGTACGCCGCCTCGCCGAGCTCGGCGCGTGGGGCTTCACCTTCCACGACAACGACGTGGTCCCCTTCGACGCCACCCCCGAGGAGCGCTCGCGGATCATCGACCAGCTCAAGAAGGTCACCGAGGAGACCGGCCTGGTGATCGAGATGGTCACCACCGACACCTTCGCCCACCCCGTCTTCAAGGACGGCGCCTTCACCTCCAACGACCGCTCCGTGCGCCGCTTCGGGCTGCGCAAGGTGCTCGCCAACGTCGACCTCGCCGCCGAGCTCGGCGCGAGCACCTTCGTGATGTGGGGCGGGCGCGAGGGCTCCGAGTACGACGGCTCCAAGGACCTCCACGCCGCGCTCGAGCGCTACCGCGAGGGCCTGGACACCGTGGCCGGCTACATCAAGGACAAGGGCTACGACCTGCGGATCGGCCTCGAGCCCAAGCCCAACGAGCCGCGCGGCAACATCTTCCTGCCCACCGTCGGCCATGCGCTGGCCTTCATCGAGCAGCTCGAGCACGGCGACATCGTGGGCATCAACCCCGAGACCGGCCACGAGCAGATGGCCACCCTGAACTACACCCATGGCCTCGCCCAGGCGCTGTGGAGCGACAAGCTCTTCCACATCGACCTCAACGGCCAGCACGGCCCGATGTACGACCAGGACCTCGTGTTCGGTCACGGCGACCTGATCAGCGCGTTCTTCACGGTGGACCTGCTCGAGAACGGCTTCCCCTCGAAGCCCGGCGCCTACGAGGGCGCCCGCCACTTCGACTTCAAGCCCTCCCGCACCGAGCACGAGCAGGGCCAGTACGACTCCGCGGCCGCGAACATGGAGATGTACCTGATGCTCAAGGAGCGCGCGCTCGCATTCCGCCAGGATCCCGAGGTGCAGGAGGCGCTCTCCTACTCCGGCATCGACGAGCTCGCCCAGCCCACCCTCGGCGAGGGCGAGAGCCTCGAGGACCTGCTCGCGGACCGCTCCACCTCCGAGGACTTCGACGCCGACAAGGCGGGGGAGCGGAACTTCGGCTTCGTGCGCCTGCAGCAGCTGGCCATGCAGCACCTCCTCGGCTTCCGCGCCTGACCCGGCGCTGTCGCACCTCGGGCTACCTGCCGGTTACGTGCACTCCTGTTCCAGGTCTGGAACCCTGGTGCACATGACTTCCCGGTAGCTCGTGGGGCGGGGCGTGGGGCGTCGCGGTCCACCAGCCGCTTCCCACTCCCCGCGCCCCGCCCCCACGCTCCGGCCCACCTCACGAAGGACCCTCCATGGCACCGCTCGTCCTCGGCATCGACTCCTCCACCCAGTCCACCAAGGCGCTGCTCGTCGACGCCGAGAGCGGCGAGGTGCTCGAGGAGCGCCGGGCGACCCACCCCGACGGCACCGAGGTCGACCCCCGCACCTGGCTCGACGCGGTCGATGAAGCAGCCGGCCCCCTGCTCGAACGGGCCGACGCCCTCGCCGTCGGCGGCCAGCAGCACGGCATGGTGCTGCTCGACGCGGAGGGGGAGGTGGTGCGTGATGCGCTGCTGTGGAACGACACCCGCTCCGCCCCGCAGGCGCAGACCCTCATCGAGGAGATGGGCGGGGCGCAGGCGAGCGTCGAGGAGATCGGCAGCCTCATGGTCGCCTCGTTCACCGCGTCCAAGCTGCGCTGGGTGCGGGACACGGAGCCCGGCAGCGCCGAGCGGGCCGCGCGCGTGATGCTCCCGCACGACTACGTCTCCCTCCACCTCGCCGAGCCCGGCACCGCGGCGTTCACCGACCGCGGCGACGCCTCCGGCACCGGCTACTACTCCACCCGCGAGGAGGCGTGGAAGCCCGAGCTCGTCGAGGCTGCGATCGGCCGCGGCCTCGAGCTGCCGCGCCTGCCCGAATCCCCGAACGAGGTCATGGCGCGCACGGCCGGCGGAGCCGCGATCGCGGCCGGGACCGGCGACAACATGGGCGCCGCGCTCGGCCTGTCCCTCGGCCCGGGCGACGTGTCCGTATCGATCGGCACCTCCGGGGTGTGCGCGATGGTCAGCGGGACGAGGCCCGGCGACGCGACCGGCACCGTCACCGGCTTCGCCGATGCGACCGGCCGCTTCCTGCCCATGACCACCACTCTCAACGCCTCCCGCATCCTCGAGGCCGGCCGCGCCCTGCTCGGCGTCGACCACGAGGAGATGGCCGAGCTGGCGCTCGCCTCCGAGCCCGGCGCCCGCGGCGTCACCCTCCTGCCCTACTTCGACGGGGAGCGCACCCCGAACCGGCCCGACGCGAGAGCGACCCTGACCGGCATGAGCACCTCCACCACCCGCGAGGACGTGGCCCGCGCCTACGTCGAGGGCCTGCTCTGCTCGCTCGCCGACGGGATCGCCGCCCTCGAGGAGCGCACCGGCACCGCGCCCCGGCGCATCACCCTCATCGGCGGCGGCGCCCGCTCCCGCGCCGTCCAGGAGCTGGCGCCGGCGATCTTCGGTCGGGAGGTCACGATCGCGCCCGACGGGGAGTACGTGGCCCTCGGCGCCGCTCGTCAGGCCGCCTGGGCGCTCGCCGGCACCGACGAGCCGCCGACCTGGGAGCTCAGCGGCTCCCGCGTGGTCTCGGCCGAGGCGACGCCGCAGGTGCTCGAGGCGTACCGGGAGCTGAAGGGGCGCACCGAGGGCTGGGGGTGACCTCGGCCGGCGTCCGCGGGTGAGCGCGCGGACGCGTGCCCGCGGGAACGCCGGCGCCGCAGTTGCGTCCGCTCAGCTCCCCGTCAGCGGCATCCGCACGCTCGCCTGCACCGGCAGGTGATCGCTCGGGAACACCCCTCCGGGCCGCTTGGCGTTGATCGAGGCCTCGAGCACCTCGGCGCCGGGGCTCGCGAGGATCCAGTCGATCCGGAAGTCGGACTCCTCGACCTCCTTGAAGTGCGGGAAGGTGCCCCAGCCGGGCGTCGTGCGCTCGGCGGCCTCCCGCCAGGTGTCCTGCAGCCCGAACTCCTCGACCAGCACCTCGTAGGCGGGGGAGTCTCCGGCGACCGAGTTGAAGTCGCCGGTGACCACCACCGGCAGGTGCAGGAGGTGGAACTGGCGCAGGTGGTCGGCGATGAGCTGGGCGCCCTTGACCTTCGCCTGCGTGATCACGTGGTCGAGGTGCGTGTTCAGGTGCACCAGCTCCCCGCCGGTCTCCAGGTCTCGGAAGCGCGCCCACACCGCGACCCGCGGACCGCCGTTCCCCCAGGTCGCCGAGCCGATCTCGCGCGGACGGTCCGAGAGCCAGAACTGGTTCCAGGCCACGAGCTCGAGGCGGCCGGAGTCGTAGAGGATCGGGTTGATCAGCCCGTCGCTGCCGCCGCGCGTGGCCATGCCGAGACGCCGGTACGCCCCTCCCAGTCCGCGCTCGACCGGCCCGAAAGTGCGCTCCTGCATCTCCTGCATCCCCACCAGGTGCGGACGCTCCTCGGACAGCAGCGCCTCGATCGCGGGGGCGCGGCGGGGCCAGTGCCCGGGCTCGGCCTCGGTGGTGCTGTCGGTCGCGAACAGGGCGTTGAAGCTCATCACGCGCAGCGGCGGGAGATCGGCCGACGGGGAGGGCAGGGCGGGGGTGGTCATGCGGGAACTCCTGAGGACGGGACGGACGGATCGGGTCGGGTCGGGGCGCGGCGCGCTCACCAGTACCGCTCGAGCGCCTCCTCGACCGAGGAGAGCGCTTTGAGGGACCGCTCGTGATGGCGCACCACCACGCCGCTGGCGAGCACGTCGGCGAGATACATCTCGGCGATGCGGCTGGTGAGGGTGCCGACGCGCACCGGCGCCCGGTCCTGGACCGCGAGCAGCACGTGGTCGGCGAGCTCCGCGGCGGGAGAGCTCGACAGCCGGGTGATCAGCACCGTGAGGCAGCCCCGCTGCCTCGCCTCGGCCAGCTGCGGCACGGTCTCGCTCGCCGTGCCCGTCTCCGAGACCGCCACGAACACGTCCCCGGGACGCGCGGCGGCGAGCCCGATCACGGCCGACGGCGGATCGTGGAAGGTCGAGGCCGGCACGCCGAGGCTGCGCAGCTTGTGCTCGAGCGAGACCGCGACCACGTGCGCCGAGCCGGCCCCCGTGGCGAACACGTGCCCGGCATCCCCGAGCGCCTGCACGATCGTGGCGACCTCGGCCGGGTCCAGCAGGTGCGAGGTCTCCTCGATCGAGCCCGTCGAGAGCGCACCGAGGCTCTCGATCAGCTCCGGCAGCGGCGTCTCGGCTGTGATGTCCCCGGTGACGCGGGGCGCTCCGCTGCCGTTCGGACGCTCCGCGGCGAGCACCAGCTCGGTGCGCAGCGTCGCGAACCGCTCGATGCCCAGGGTGCGGCACAGCCGGGTCACCGAGGCGGCCGAGGCGCCGGCCCGCTCGGCGTACTCCGTGATCGTCATCCGCCCCACCTCGGCCGGCGCTTCGAGGGCGAGCACGGCCAGGCGCTGCAGCTGCGGGGGCAGCGTCGGCAGCGAGGTGCGCAGCAGCGCGAGGACGGGCGGATGCGGCGTCCCCGAGGAGTCGGGGCCCGGCGCGTCGGGAGCGGTCGGGGGCATGGGGGCCTTCCTGATGGTGGGCGCCCGGACGGGGCCGGGCCCGTGTGCTGGGCATCATGGCACGCGGCGGCGGGCTACTTCAGGGCGCCGGCGCTGAGCCCCTCCTGCACCTGCCTCTGGAACAGCACGTAGACGATCAGCACGGGGAGCAGCGAGATGATCAGCCCGGCGAACAGCTGTGCCATCGAGGTCGGCGAGGTCTCGTAGTTCTCCCCGAGCGCGAGCGCCGCGAGGCCCTGGCTGAGCACGAAGTTCGAGCGCTCCTCGTCCTGCTGCGGGTTCAGCACCTGGGGGAGCAGGAACTGGTTCCACTGCCCCAGCACGTTGAACACGCCGATCGAGATAAGGCCCGGCCTGGCCAGCGGCAGCATGATCCGGAAGAACACCCCGAAGTGCCCGGCACCGTCCAGGAACGCAGCCTCCGCGAGCTCCTTGGGGAGGGTGCGGAAGAACCCGGTGAGGAAGAAGATCGAGAACGGCAGGGAGAACGCGGCGTAGACCAGCACCAGCCCGAGGTTCGAGGCGAACAGGCCCAGCGCCTGCACGATCCGCACCAGCGGCACGATCGCGAGGAACACCGGGAAGGTCATCCCCACCAGGTACAGCCAGTACAGCGCCCGGCTGCCCGGGAACGGATAGCGCGCCATCACGTAGGCGGTCATCACCGACAGCAGCATCGTCAGCACCACCCCGCCGCTGACCACGATCACGGTGTTGGTGAAGAACGCGCCGATGTTCGCCTGCCGCCACGCGTCGACGTATACGCCCAGGCGCAGCTCGCCCGGCAGGCCGAAGGGGTCGTTGTAGATCTCCTCGTTGGTCTTCAGGGAGGAGGCGAGGATCCACACCAGCGGCACCAGCACCACGAGCGCCCAGGGCACGAGCATCAGGTGCGGCAGCCCGGAGCCGCGAGGCCGACGGCGGCGGGGCCGGCGCGGCCCGTCGGCCGACGGGGACGCCGACGCCGGCGCGGAGGCGGACCCGTCCGGGGCGCGTCCGTCGGGCGCGGAGCCCGGCGGCCGGGAGGAGGCGCCCTCGGAGCGCGACGGCGCGTGCGTGGTCGAAGAGGTCGCGGGGGAGGGGGTCATCAGTACTCGAGCTCCTCGCGCTTGGTGAGTCGGAAGGTGACCAGGGCCAGTGCCACCGAGCCGAGCATCATCACGGTGCCCATCGCCGAGGCGTAGCCGAACTGGGAGTTGAAGGAGAACGCGGTGCGGTAGAGGTAGGTCGACATGACGTCGGCCCCCGAGTCCGCCGCCGTGCCGGTCATCGACATCACCGCGACCAGCGCGTACGAGTCCATGGTGCCGATCGCGAGGTAGATCAGCGCGGTCTGCGCATGCGACCAGATCAGCGGCAGGGTCACGTGCGCGAAGCTGCGCAGCCTGCCCGCGCCGTCCAGCGACGCCGCCTCGTACAGCTCCTGCGGCACCCCGCTCATCGCGGAGAGGAACAGCACCATGTAGAAGCCGACCGAGGACCACACCGCCGCCAGCGCGATCGCCAGCAGGATCGTGCGCGGATTGCCCAGCGGCCCGTTGGGCACCACCGACAGGACGTCGGTGCCCACCAGGCGCAGCAGCCCGTCCAGCAGCCCGCCGCGGGAGGCGTAGACGTAGCTGAACATGATGCCGATGATCACCACCGGCACCACCTGCGGGAAGAAGAACAGCACCCGGTAGGCGCCCGCCCCGCGCACGGCCCGCAGCGTGCCAGAGCCCCCGCGGGTGATCAGTGTGGCGAGCCCCAGCGCGAGCCCGAGGGTGACCACCGGGATGATCACCAGCAGCACGGCGTTGTGGGAGACCGCTCGCCACCACGCGCCGTCCTTGGCCATCCGCACGTAGTTGTCCAGCCCGACGTACTCGAGGGTGGGGGTGTATCCGGTCCAGTTCGTGAAGGAGATCTGCACCCCCTGCGCGAAGCTCGACAGCACGAACACCGAGTACAGGACCAGGCCCGGCGTGATGAAGGTGAGGATCAGCCACCACCTGCCGCGCAGATGCATCAGCGGGTCTGCTTCGCGATCGCGTCGTCGGCTGCGGTGCGGTCCGCCGCCTTCTGGCAGCGGGAGAGGAAGCCGTCGACGTCGAGGTCGTCCAGCAGCAGCGAGATCAGCGCCGCCCGGGTCTCCTCCGCCATCGCGGGATACCAGGTCGGGTACTTCACCACCTGCCACGGCTCGACCGCGTTGGAGCGTTCGATCATCTCGGTGACCGTCGTGAACGCCTCGCTGAGCTGCTGGTCCTCGTGCGCGCCGGCGACCATGGTCACGGAGTTGGAGAGCTCGGCGTAGTTCCGGGCCGATTCCTTCGACAGCATCGCGCGCAGGAACTCGAGTGCTGCCGGTGCGTTCGCCGCCCCCTCGGGCACGTACCAGCCCGAGCCGGGGTTGTTCGGGGTGAGGTCGGCGAGCGCGGGGTCGGGGGAGGGCAGCGCCGCGGCGGTCATGCGGAAGCCCTCGGGGATCGCGGACTTCATCTCGTTCTCCAGCCACGCGCCGACGGGGATGAACATCGCCTCGTGGTTCAGCCAGGCGGTCTGGGACTGGATGTGGGTCATCTGCGCGACGCCCGGGAGGATCAGCTCGTCGGTGCGCAGCTGCAGGAGCGCCTCGGCCGCCTCGCGCACGGCGTCCTGCTGCCAGGCGCCCTCCTCGAGGTTGTCGATGCTCTTCCACACCTCCTGCCCGCCGATCTTCGCGACCAGCGGCTGGAGGAGGCCCTCCTCGGGGTAGTTCGCATGCTGTCCGGTGAAGGCGAAGGGGAAGATCCCCTCGTCCTTGATCTCGGCGGAGAGCGACATCAGCTCGTCCCAGGTGGTCGGGGCCTCCCAGCCCTTCTCCTCGAGGAGGGCGGCGTCGTGCCAGAGCGCCCAGGCGTACTGCACGGTGTTCAGGCCCACGAGGGTGCCGTCGACGGTGCCCGCCTCGCGCACGCCCGGGTTCAGGGACTCCTCGACCGTGATCTCCGGGTCGTCCCAGCTGGGCGCGGCCATGAGGTCCTCGAGCGAGGCGAGCTGCGAGTTCGCGACCAGGGAGGTGATGTCCAGGGCGCCGGCGCCGGAGTTCTGGAAGAGGTCCGGGGGAGTGCCGTTGACGAACTGGGGCTGGAGGGTGCTGAGATCCTCGGTGCGCACGATGTCCGCGGCGAGGTCGGGATGCTTCTCCTCGAGGAGCTTCTCGGTGAGGTCGAGGTGGGGCACCCCGCCGCCGCCGTCGAAGACGAAGGCCTTCAGCTCGCCGCCGGCGATGCCGAAGGGGTTCTCGGGGCTGGTCTCGGCGCCGCCGCCGTCGGAGGATCCGGCGGCGGCGCCCGCGCCGGGGGCGCCGGAGGTCGCGCAGGCGGAGAGGCCGGCCGCGCCGAGCGCCCCTGCGAGGCCGAGGAGTCCGCGGCGGGTGGGCCTGTGGAAGGAGGAAGAGTGGGAGGAGGGGACGGGGGTGGGGCAGTTCTCGACGGACACGACGGGCCTTTCGACGACCGAGGGGTGACGACGACAGCGTGGAGGTTCGAGGTGACGGGCCGATGACCCCGAGATGAAAAGCGGCACCACTCTGGATCACATGCGCGGTAACAATTTTCATCCGCGAGGGTGGGGCGTGGGGCGTGGGGCGCGGCGGGCGGCACCCGGCGCCCCGACCCCCCGCCGAGTGCTGCATCTCGACCGCTACGAGGCCGCGGAAGCGGTCGAGATGCAGCACTCGATGCTCGGGGGCGGGTGGGAGGTGAGCGGGAGACGGCCGCGGCGGTGCTGGCACGACCGCGGCGGTGCCCGGCGGCCGCGGCTCGGAGAACGGACGGGAGAGGCCCGCAGCGAGACACCGGCTAGAGTCGGCGCTCGACACGGGGTGCCCCATGAGGGGCTGAGAACACACCCGGAGAACCTGATCGAGTTCATGCTCGCGGAGGGATGTCGTCGATGTGCTGTGCGCTGTCGTCCACCTGGACGCCTGCCACCTGGCCGCCTGCCACCAGGGCTGCCAACTGCCAGGGCGCCGTCCTGCACGCCGTCGTCCCCGCCCGGTTCACGTGTCGCCGCCCGCGCAGGGCCGCCCCCGAGGCGGCACTGCTCCCGACGCGATGCGCTCCCGACCCGCTGTGGGGCGGGCGCCCTCGCATGCCCTGAGAGGACCGCACGAGAATGACCGCTCCCACCCCCGCGACCCGCACCGCCTCCGCCGCACCCACCGCCCCGCAGCTCTCCGAGCAGGTCGTGCTCGTCACCGGGGGCGCCCGCGGCCTCGGCCGGGCCCTCACCGAGGCGTTCCTGCGCGAGGGCGCCCGGGTCGTCATCGACCACCTCACCAGTGCCGACGCCGCCGAGGAACTCGCAGCGGCGCACCCCGGCCGGGCGCTCGCCGTGCGCGCCGACGTGCGGGAGAGGAACCAGGTCGAGGCACTGTTCGCCCGAGCCGAGGCCGCGTTCGGCGACCCCGTCGGCACCGTCGTCAACAACGCCCTGACCGGCTTCTCCTTCGACGGCGACGCCCGAGCCCATGCGCACGAGATCGGCTACGAGGCCTTCTCCGCCCAGTTCTCCGGCGCCGTGCAGGGGGCGCTCCACACGATCCAGGCGGCGCTGCCCGGCTTCGCCCGGGTGGGCTCGGGCCGCGTCGTCAACATCGGCACCAACCTCCTCCAGAACCCCGTCGTGCCGTATCACGACTACACCGCGGCGAAGGCGGCGCTGCTGGCCCTGACCCGCACCTTCGCCGCCGACCTCGGTCCGCGCGGGATCAGGGTGAACATGGTCAGCGGCGGACTGCTGCGCACCACCGACGCGAGCTCCGCGACGCCCGAGGCGGTCTTCGACGCGATCGCCGCGAGCACCCCGCTGCGCGCGGTGACCACGCCCGCCGATCTCGCCGACGCCGTGCTGCTGCTCGCCTCGCCCTGGGCCCGGGCGATCACCGGGCAGAACCTCGTCGTCGACGGCGGGCTGGTGATGGACTGATGGGCGCATCCCCCAGCACTGCCGTCGGCGCCGACCGCCGCCCGGTGCGGCTGAACCTCTTCGCCCACGCCTGCGGCCACCACACCGCCGCCTGGCGCGCCCCCGACTCCTCAGTCGATCGCCTCGCGGACATCGCCTACTGGGAGGAGCTCGCCCGGATCGCCGAACGGGGTCGGCTCGACGCGGTCTTCCTCGCCGACGGCCAGTCGATCGGGACGGCGGGCGTCGAACGCGGCCCCACCTGGATTCTCGAACCGCTCACCGTGCTCACGGCCATGGCCCGCGCCACGGAACGGATCGGGCTGGTCACGACCGTGTCCAGCACCTTCTGGGACCCGTTCCACGCCGCGCGGCTGCTGGCGAGCCTCGACCACATCTCCCGCGGCCGCGCCGGCGTCAACGTCGTCACCTCGATGACCGACGACGAGGCCCGCAACCACGGCATGACCGCCCTGCCGGACCATGCCCGCCGCTACGCCCGCGCGGAGGAGTTCATCGACGCGCTCCAGGGGCTGTGGGACTCCTGGCCCGCGGCCAGCATCCTCGCCGACCCCGACGGCGCCTACGTCGACCCCGCCCAGCTGCGCCCGCCGCAGCACCTCGGGGAGTGCTTCGCGGTGGCCGGACCCCTGAACGTGCCGACCCCGCCGCAGGGCCGCCCGGTCCTGTTCCAGGCCGGCGCCTCGGAGCCCGGGCGCGCGCTCGCCGCCCGTCACGCCGAGGGGATCTACGCGGTGGCCTGGGATCTCGAGTCCGCCCGCGACTATCGTGCCGACATCCGCGCCCGTGCCGCGGCGTTCGGTCGGGATCCGGAGGCCCTCGCGGTCATGCCGGGGCTGGTCGCCTATGTCGCCTCGACCGAGGAGGAGGCCCGGCGCCGGAAGGCGGAGCTCGACGCCCGCCTCCCTGTGGCGGACTCGCTGCGTCAGCTCTCCTTCTTCGTCGGCCAGGACGCCTCCGACTGGGAGCTCGACGCCCCGGTGCCGCCGCTGCCGCCGCTGGAGGAGTTCACGGGACCGAAGGGGCGCTATGCCACGGTGCTCCGCATCGTCGACGCCGCCCGCCCGACCGTCCGCGAGCTGCTCGGGCTGCTCGCCGCCGGCGGCGGCCACGCGACCGTGATCGGCACCCCGGAGTCGGTGGCCGACGAGATCGAGCGGTGGGTCGACGGGGGAGCGGCCGACGGCTTCAACCTCATGCCGCCCACCCTGCCCGGCGGCATCGAGGACTTCGTGGACCAGGTCGTGCCGGTGCTGCAGCGGCGCGGACGGTTCCGGCGTGACTACGAGGGGAGGACCCTGCGCGAGAATCTCGGGCTGCCCCGCCCCGTGGAGTGACCCCGGTGCCGGGGGTCCGGTGTCGTCGGTGGGCCGATGGTGATGAGCCCTGCAAGTATCTGCAGGGCGCATCACCATCGGCCCGTCCGTGACATGCGACGGCTGAGAGGGAGCCCGGGGCGGCGACAGGGCCCCGGTGGCGGCGGCGCTGAGCGGGCGCGGAGAGGCGGGCGGCGCGTCGCGCCCGTGCTCAGACGCGCGCGAGGATCGCGTCGACGAACAGCTCGGTCACCTCGGGGGCCAGGTGCAGGTTGTAGGTCGGCTCGAACAGCTCCGCCTCGATCAGCACGCGCCCGTGCTCGGCGGAGTCGACCAGGTCGATCCGTCCGTACAGCGGCGTGCCGAGACCCGTCACCTCGGCGACCGCGGCGAGCACCCTCTCGGCGAAGACCCGCTCGTCGGCCGAGGCATCGACGAGCTGGGGGTTCTCCTGGTACTGGCCGCCGCGCAGTCCGCCGCCGCGGGCCAGCAGCGCGCCCTTGGCGACCGCATGGGTGAAGCGGCCGTCGAGGGTGTACACCGCCTTCTCCCTGCCCTCGGAGAGCTCGGGCACCTCGGGCTGCAGCATCACGGTGCCGCCGGCGGCGAGGATCTGCCCGGCGAGGTCGAGGGCTGCGGGGTCGTCGGCCGCGAACAGGCCCGTGCGCTGCGAGCCCGCACCGACGGCGGGCTTGAGGACCACGTGTGCCCCGCCCCCGTCCTCCCCTCCTGCCGCGGTCGCGAGCGCGTCGCGGAGCGAAGCCTCCTGGCGGTGATAGCTCGTCGGGATCACCGTGATCCCGGCAGCCTCGAGCTCGGCGAGATAGCGCTTGTCCATGTTCCATCGCACGAGCTCCGGGGCGTTCAGCACGCGCGTCGCGGCGCCTGTGCGGTCAAGCCAGGCCGCGAACTCCTCCGCATGCTGCGCGTAGTCCCAGGGGCTGCGGAGCACGACGAGGTCCCAGCGCGCCCAGTCCACCGCCGGATCGTGCCAGTCCAGCGAGGCCGCCTCGATGCCGCGGGCGTGCAGCGCAGCGACCAGCGGGGCGCAGTCGCGGTCCGGATCCGCGGAGGTTAAGGCGGTCGGGGAGGTGGTCACGATGCCGATGCGGGTCACGACCTCGAGGGTAGGTCCGGCCGCCGCGTGGGCGGCGGCCGGTCCGCGACGACCTGCAGTCCGCCATCCACCGCCGTCCTCGTCGCACCGCGATCTCGCGACTGATCATGTATGGCTATGCACAGTACGCATTTCTGCCGCATGACCCACTCGCCTACGGATGTCGGACAATCCATAAATACACCATGACCTGCGGAAGTTACCGTCGCGTTATCGACCGGCTGGTAATCCTCTGAGTGCTGTGCGAGTATCTATGCGACTCCACGCGTGCTCGAGGGCGAGGGGGCGGTCCCACAGGGCCCACCTCGTCCCCCGTCATGGTGCGCCGGCGACCGGCGCCCCTCCCGGAGCTGAGGCCAGGCCTCGCCCGGACGCCGCCGGACGGGATCCGCGATGGGGTCGATCGCCGGTCGGCCCCGTCGTGGGCCCCGACCTGGCCCGACGTGCCGCGAGGCGCAGGGGGCCGGCGACGTGACCGAATGACCGTGATGGAAGGAAGTCCATGCCGCCCGCGCCCTCAGGCGAGATCGTCCAGCTCGGAATCATCGGAGTCGCGCTGCTCCTGCTCCTGTTCTACGGGGGCACGATGTGGATGTCGGTGGCGATCTCCCGCAAGCAGGAGAACGCCGACGACTACATGACCGCCGGCAACCGGATCGGCTTCGGCGTCTCCGCCGCGTCGATGACCGCCACCTGGATCTGGGCGTCCTCGATGTACGCCTCGGTCACCGCCGGCTACACCTACGGCGTCTCCGGCCCCATCCACTACGGGCTCTGGGGCGCGCTGATGATCCTGTTCATCTACCCCTTCGGCAAGCGGATCCGGAAGGTCGCCCCGCGCGCCCACACCCTCGCCGAGGTGATGTACGCCCGCCACGGCCGCTCCTCGCAGCTGATGCTCGCCGGCTCCAACGTGCTCGGCTCCGTCATCTCGCTGACCTCGAACTTCATCGCCGGCGGCGCGATCATCGCGATGCTCTCCCCGCTCAACTTCGGCGCGGGCATCCTCATCATCGCCGGCGGCGTGCTGCTGTACACCCTGTGGTCCGGCTTCCGCGCCTCCGTGCTGACCGACTTCGCGCAGGTCATGGCGATGCTCGGCGCGGCCGTCGTGATCATCCCGGCGGTGTTCTTCCTCGCCGGCGGGCCCTCGATGTTCGCCGAGGGGGTCGCGTCGGGCAACGTCACCCCGCAGCAGGAGAGCTTCTTCTCCTCCGACGCCTTCATGAACCAGGGCGCCCCCTACATCGCCGCCGTGCTCGCCTATGCGATCGGCAACCAGACCATCGCCCAGCGCCTCTTCGCGGTGCGCGAGGACCTCATCAAGCCCACCTTCGTCACCGCCACCGTCGGCTACGGCGCGACCGTGATCGGCGTGGGCATGCTGGGCGTGATGGCGCTGTACCTGGGCATCGAGCCGATGGGCGGCGACGTCAACAACCTCATGCCGCAGATGGTGGGCACCTACCTGCCCGTCGCGCTGGTCGCCCTCGCCTTCGTGATGATCATCGGCTCGCTGTCCTCCACCGCGGACTCCGACCTCGCGGCGCTGAGCTCGATCGTCATGACAGACATCTACGGCCAGTCCGTCGGCCGCAGGAACGCCGATCCGAAGCTCATGCTGCTGATCGGCCGGATCACCATGATCGTCGCGACGGGGCTGGCGCTCTACTTCGCCACCGCGCGCTTCAACATCCTGGACCTGCTGGTGTTCGTCGGCGCCCTGTGGGGATGCCTGGTGTTCCCGGTCATCGCCTCCTTCTACTGGAAGAAGGTCACCAACACGGCGTTCACCGTCTCCGTGCTCGTCGCCCTCGCGGTGTTCCTGCCGGTGCGCTTCGAGCTCCTCCCGCTCGAGGGCGCCTGGGCGCTGCTCGTCGAGCTGCTCGCGATCATCGGCGTGGGCGTGGTCCTCGGGATCATGGCGTTCGGCTTCTTCGGCCTGCGGGCCGCGATCGTGATCGGCGCGACCGCGACCATCGCCGTGCTCCCCTTCGGGTTCGGGTACCTGCGCGACTTCGAGACCCTCTCGGGCTCCCTGGTCGCCTACTCGGTCTCGTTCCTGGTCTGCTGGCTGCTGAGCGTCCGCTCCTCGCAGGACTTCGACTTCTCCGTGATCAAGAGCGTCACCGGCGACTTCGACGAGGAGACGGCGACGGCCGAGGACGAGGAGCCCACCGGGCACTCGGCCCATCGCTCGGGCGGCGACCCCGACGACGACCTCCTCGGCGCCCGCTGACCTCGGTCGGCTCCGCACCGCACCCCATCACCGCCTCCGGCGGGCCGAGCCGGTCCGCCACGGAAGGAGAGACCATGACCGCTCTGCTGACCGCCTACGTGCTCATGTGGCCCGTGCTCGTGCTCGGGATCCTCATCACGATCGCCCGCGGCTTCGCGAAGGACGCCCGCGAGGCCCGCAAGGAGGGCCGCCCGATCATCTGAGCCCTGCGCGCCGGCCTGCGGGGTCGGTGTCCGTCGGGCACCTGCAGAAAGGGGCCTCCAGCAGCACGCCGCGACGATGGTCGCCGCACCGTGCCGCTGGAGGCCCCTTCATGCTGCTGGGCCGGCTGCTGACGGATCAGTTCCCGACGCCGGAGCTGCGGTAGGCCTCCTTGAGGATCCGCAGCGAGGCCATCGCCTCGGCCGGCCCGATCCAGAACGGCTCCGGGGCGTCCAGGCTCGCGTGGAAGTCGCGGATCAGCTCCTCGTGGGAGACGCCCCAGTAGGCGCGGCCGCCCGGGGTCGCGACCCCGTCGGAGAAGGTGTCCACGCGCCCGTCCTTCCAGCGCACGGTCAGCCCGCCGGCCGTGCCCGAGCGCACCTCGACATAGGCGTGCTCGGTCTCGACCTCGAGCTCGACGGGCCGGGCCGCCGGCGCGGTGAGCGTCGCGTAGAACGTGGTGGTGATGCCGGAGGCGTGGTGCAGGACGAGGTCCGCGGTGTCCTCGACCTCCACGACCCCCGCGAACTTCTTCTGCGAGACCAGCCCCTCGGTGCGCTCGACCGGTCCGAGCAGCCACTGCACGAGGTCCAGGGTGTGGATCGCCTGGTTGATCAGCAGACCGCCGCCCGCGCTCTCCCAGCGCCCGCGCCAGGGCTTGGCCGCGTAGTACTCGGCCGTGCGCGTCCACACCACCGAGGCGTAGGCACCGCGCACCTCGCCGAGCTCCCCGCTCGCCAGCAGCCGGGCGAGCTCCTGGCTGCCGCGGTTGTAGCGGTTCTGGAAGCAGATCGCGATCTTCGGCGCGCCCGCGCCGCCGTCGGCCCGCGCCGCCTGCGCGCCGCCGAGCGCCTCGACCAGGCGCTCGCCCTCGGCGAGGGTGTGCGCGATCGGCTTCTCCTGCAGCACGTGCACGCCCCGGGAGAGCGCGGCGAGGGAGGGGCCGACGTGCTGGTCGTGCGGGGTGGTCACGTGCACCGCATCCGGGCCGAGCGCCTCGATCAGCTCCTCGGCGCTCGCGAAGGTCGGCACGGACAGCTCCGCCTCGGCACGCTCCCTCGCGGCCGGGTCGGTGTCGGCGACGCCCACGAGCTCGAGCCCGTCGATCGCCTCGATCGCCCCTACGTGGACGACGGACACGTCCCCGTAGCCGATCAGACCGATGCGCCGCTGCGCCATGAGCCGTGCCTCCTCGCCGCTCCGCTGCGGCTCCTGGGATGAATACGGAGAATCCGCATCATTCTCCGCGAGCAGGTGACGACGCGGTAGGGGTTGCCGCGCGATGCCGGTCCCCGGTGCGGCGGTGCTGAGTTGCCGGGGGAGTCCTCCCCATCGACGACGGTGCCGGCGCCTTCTACGGTGAGATCACCGGTCAGGGGACCGGATCCGTACTTCACACAGGGGGAACCATGACCACCAGCCACGACACCACCGAGCACGAGAGCACCATGAACCTGCGCGATGCGCCGAAGTCCATGTGGGTGGGGCTCATCGTCGGACTGGTCGCCCTCGTGGTGAACATGAGCTTCACGAGCTCGCAGTCCGTCAACGGCGTGGTCACCCAGTGCACCTCGATCAACATCGCCGCCTTCATCGCCGCCGCGGTCTGCCTGATCTGCGGGATCCGCACGATCAGCGGCAAGCTCCGCCGCCCCGGTCGGTACCCGATGCACGCCGGGATCGTGCTGGGCGCGGGCGGCGTCATCCTGCTGCTCGCGATCGTGCACGTGCTGCGCGGGATCGGGATCATCAGCGGAGCCTGCTGACAAGGACCTCGCGGCCCCGGACGGCTCAGGGCACGATCCACCCGGCCGCGCGGAAGAGCTCGTACCACTCGGCGCGGGTCAGCGGCACGTCGGAGCCGGCGGCGGAGTCCGCGACCCGCTGCGGCGTGGTGGTGCCCAGCACCACCTGCATCGGCGCCGGATGGCGGGTGATCCACGCGGTCGCGATGGCCTCGGGGGCGACGTCGTACTTCGCCGCGAGCCGGTCGATCACCGCGTTGAGCTCGGCGTGCTCGGGATGGCCCAGGAACACGCCGTCGAAGAAGCCCGCCTGGAACGGGGACCAGGCCTGGACCGTGATGTCGTGCAGGCGGCAGAAGTCGAGGATCCCCCCGCCGTCGCGCACCAGCGCCTGGTCCGTGCCCTGCATGTTCGCGGCGACGCCCTGCGCGATGATCGTCGAGTGCGTGATCGACAGCTGCAGCTGGTTCGCGACGATCGGCTGGTCGAGGTGCTTCTGCAGCAGCTCGATCTGGCGCGGGGTGTGGTTGGAGACGCCGAAGTGGCGCACCTTCCCGCTCTCATGCAGCTCGTCGAAGGCGCGCGCGACCTCCTCGGGCTCGACGAGCGCATCGGGGCGGTGCAGCAGCAGGATGTCGAGGTGGTCGGTGCGCAGCGCCCGCAGCGAGCCCTCGACGGAGGCGACGAGGTGCTCGTAGGAGTAGTCGAAGTACGGGCCCTCGGGGACGATGCCGGCCTTGGACTGGATCGTCACCTGCTCCCGCTCGGAGGGGCTGAGCTGCAGCGCCTCCGCGAAGCGCTCCTCGCAGCGGTGCTTCTGCCCGCCGTAGATGTCGGCGTGGTCGAAGAAGTCGATGCCGGCGTCGCGCGCGGTGCGGACCAGGGTGCGGATCTCGTCGTCGGACTTCTCCGCGATGCGCATCAGCCCGAGCACGACGTCCGGGGCGGTGATCTCGGTGTGGGGGAGGGTGAACTGCTGCATGGCATGACCTCGTCGGCATCGTGAGCGGGGCGCCGGGGTACGGCGCAGGACGCCCGTGCGGCGCCGCCAGGAAGAAGCCTAGACCGCGCCGGCCCGGACTCGTCGGCCGTGCCCGCCGACGTCGACCGCATCCGCCCCCGCACCCGCGAGGGACGAGGTGAGGATCGATCTTTCGGTGGATACGGACGGCGGTGCGCGTTCCTAGTCTCGAAGGCATGAAACGACTGATGAACACCGCATTCGCCTACATGGTCCTCGGCCTCGTCTCGGGGCTGTTCTACCGCGAGTACACCAAGGCCACAGACACGCTCGGCGCCGACACCCAGCTCGCCACTCTGCACACTCACTTCCTCGCGCTGGGCATGATCGTCTTCCTGGTGGTGCTCGCGCTGGACGCGCTCTTCCAGCTCAGCGGCCGACGCTCCTTCACGGTCTTCTACTGGACCTACAACATCGGCCTGCTGATGACGGTCGTGATGCAGGCCGTGCGCGGCATCCTCACCCTCGACGGCCAGGACCCTGCCGCCACCACCGCCGCGATCCCGGGCATCGCCGGGCTCGGCCACATGGTCCTCACCGTCGGGCTCGTGGCCCTCTTCGTCGCCCTGCGCGCCGGGATCAGGGACCGCGTCGCCGGTGACCAGCGCGTCGCCGTGACCGCCTGAGCCGCACTGAGGCGCCGCTCGTCGGCCGCTCCCTCCGACGGCCTCCCGCACCGCTGGCCTCCCGCACCGGCGGCCGCCGGTGCTGGTGCGAAACTTCGCGTCCTCTCCGTGACCTCAGCCGCCATGGTGCCCTGAGGTCACGGAGAGGGCGTGAAACTTTGCGCGCCGCCTGCCGCCCGCGCCGCCTGCCGCCCGCACCGCCTGCCGCCTGCCGCTCGCACCGCCGTCGCCTGCCGTCCGCCGGCCGGGCTCAGCGGCCGGCGGGGGAGAGCTCGCTCTGCAGGAACAGCGCGGCCGCGCCGAGCGCGCCGACGTCGTCCCCGAGCCGGGAGGACTCCAGGACCACACGCTCGGACGGGGCGTCGCGCCGCAGCCGACGCTCGATCACCGGCATCACATGAGGGGCGAGCGCGTCCCAGTGCGGCCCGCCCAGCACGATCCGGTGAGGGTCGTGGACGCCGACCAGGGTGCGCAGCGCCTCGGCGAGCGCGGCGCCGTAGGAGTCGAGAAGTCCCTGCAGACGGGCGTCGCCGGCCGCAGCGGCGCGGGTCAGCGCCGCGAGCGCGGCAGCGCTGCCCTCCGCACCGCCTGGCGCCGCCTGCCCGCCCGCCGCGTCGGGCACGACCGCTCCTCGCGCCTCGGCGGGACTGGTCGCGCCCTGCTCGGCCGCTGCGAGGAGCGCCGAGAGGTCGGTGAAGCGGCTCAGGCACGCTCGTCGGCCGCACCCGCACATCGGGCCGTCCAGGCCCGTCGGCAGGTGCCCGATCTCGCCGGCCAGCGCCCCCGCCCCGTGGTGCACGCGCCCGCCGACGCTGACGGCGGAGCCGATGCCCGCACCGGCGAAGACGTACAGCACCGTCTCCCCTGGCTGCTGCCCGGTGGACCAGGTCTCGGCGGTCAGCGCCGCGTTCGTGTCCTTGTCCAGCACCACCGGCAGGCCGGTGGCCCCCTCGAGCAGAGCGACCAGCGGCACGCCCCACCAGCCCGGCAGCCACGGCGGGTTCACCACGACGCCCTCGCGCACGTCGATCCCACCGGGGCTCGCGACCCCGATCCCGAGCATCGCCTCGCGCGGCGTCTCCCCGTGCGAGGTGCGCCAGCCCTCCTGCTCGAGGCCGTCCTGCATCTCCGCGAGCGCGGCCGCGATCCGGTCGATGTCGCCGGAGGGGTCGTCGGTCGGCGCGGGCAGCGAGCGGTGCACCACCGGCCGCCCCAGCAGGTCCACGAGCACGACCGCGATCTGCGAGGGGTCCAGGTGCACCCCGGCGGCGAGCCGGGCGCCGGGGACGATCCGCAGCACGGTGCGGGGCTTTCCGCGACCGCCCGCGAGCGTCCCGTCGGTCTCGACCAGGCCCTGCTCCCGCAGGCGCCGGGTGATGAGGGAGACCGCCTGTCGCGAGAGCCCGCTGGTGGAGACGACCTCGGACTGGGAGGTGCCCTCGGGGGCGTGGCGGACGGCGTCGAGCACGATCAGCTCGTTGCGTCGTCCGAGGTCGAGCATCGTCCTGCCCTGCACGGCCACCTCCTTCATCGACCGGTCCCGGGACGCGGGCGCCGAGTCCTGCTGTCGGACCCTCTTCCCTTTAGTCCAACGGTGTGAGTAATGTACGTCACCAGGTGCTCGCTCCGGAGCCGTACGCGGGATCTCGAGTATCCGCCCGGCTCGGCGGGAGCGGACGCCGCCGGGACGACGCCGAGGTCGCGCCCTCCCGGAGGCGTCGGCCGGCACCGCACAGACCTCACCACGGGAAGAAGGAACCCACCCCATGACCCAGCCCCTGCGCATCGCCGTGCTCTCCGCCTGGCACGTCCACGCCGAGGAGTACGGCCGTGCCGCGATCGACCATCCGGACACCGAGCTCGTGGCCGTCTGGGACGACGACGTGAGCCGCGGCCGCGAGCTCGCGGACCGCCTCGGCGTCCCCTTCGAGGCGGACCTCGACGCGCTGCTGGCGCGCGAGGACCTCGACGGCGTCACCAACACGACCGCGACCACCGACCACGACGAGATCCTGGGCCGCGTCATCGCGGCCGGCAAGCACGTCTTCACCGAGAAGCTGCTCTCGCCCACGGTCGCCGGCTGCGACGCCCTGACCTCCGCGGCCGAGGCCGCCGGGGTGCAGATCACGGTGTCCCTGCCGCGACTGTCCCACGGCTACACCCTCGCCCTGCGCGAGGTGCTCGACTCCGGCCGTCTGGGGCGCCTGACGTACTCCCGCGTGCGCCTGGCCCACAACGGCTCGACAGCCGACTGGCTGCCCGCGCGCTTCTACGACGCGGCCGAGGCGATCGGCGGCGCCTTCTCCGACCTCGCCGCCCACCCCGTCTACCTCACCCAGCTGATCCTGGGGGAGGAGGCCTCGAGCGTGCGCGCCGGCTACACCGACATGACCGGACGTGGCGTCGAGGACAACGCTGTGGTCACGATCACCACGCCCGACGGCGCGATCGGCGTGATCGAGACCGGCTTCGTCACCCCCGTGAGCCCCTTCTCGATCGAGGTGCAGGGCATGGACGGCACCTTCCTGTTCGACGACGCCGAGAAGCGCGTGCGCCTCGGCACCGCCGACGGGTGGGAGGAGCTCCCGATCCCGGACGACGCCCCCGCACCCTTCGCCCAGTGGGTCGAGGCGATCCGCACCGGCACCCCCACCATCGAGAACCTCGCCCGCGCCCGTGCGCTGACCGCCCTGACCGTCGCCGCCAACGACGCGGCGGCCGCCTGAGGGCCTCTCTGCCCGAGGCCCGACAGCCCCGTCGGCCGATGCCCCGCCGTCGGCCACACCCAAGACCACCCCCTCCGAAGGAGCATCCCCATGACCGTCACCCTCCCCGTCCGCATCGGCCTCATCGGCGCCGGCGGCATCGCCAACGCCCACCTCAAGGGCTACGCCGCCATCCCCGACCGCGTGAAGGTCGTCGCCGTCGCCGACGCGAACCCCGAGGCCGTCGCCGCCCGCTCCGCCGAGACCGGCGCGAAGGGCTACGGCGACTTCCTCGAGATGGTGAAGGACCCCGACGTCGACGCCGTCGACATCTGCCTTCCCCACCACCTGCACCGCGACGCGATCGTCGCCGCGGCCGAGGCCGGCAAGCACATCCTGTGCGAGAAGCCGCTGTGCCTGACCGAGCAGGAGGCGAAGGACGTCCGAGCCGCCGTGCAGAAGGCCGGCGTGACCCTCATGTGCGCGCACAACCAGCTGTTCATGCCCGCCGTCGCCAAGGCGAAGGAGGTCATCGACTCCGGGCAGCTGGGCGAGGTGTACGAGGTCCGCACCACCGACTCGTTCTACAACGACTTCAGCCCCGAGTCGATGGGCTGGCGCGGCGTGGCCAAGACCTCCGGCGGCGGCGAGTACATCGACACCGGCTATCACCCCACCTACCTGCTCATGCACCTCTCGGGCGGCAAGCCCACCGAGGCCTTCGCCATGATGTCCACCCATCGCCTGAAGTTCATGGAGGGCGAGGACTCCGCGCAGGTGCTGGTCCGCTTCGACAACGGCTCGGTGGGCCAGCTGGTCACCTCCTGGGCCTACGACGCGGCGCCGGGCACCGACCGCTTCTCCGTGGTCGGAGAGAAGGGCTCGCTCTCCTCCGACGGCACCACGCTGCGGGTGAAGCTGCGCGGCCAGGAGGAGCAGGTCTTCGAGCACGAAGGCATCGACACCTTCGCCGCCGAGATCGCGGACTTCGTCACCTGCCTCGAGACGGACCGTCGCCCGCTGAACACCGAGGACGAGGGCATCGCGGTGCTCGGCATCATCCTCGCCGCCTACGAGAGCACCAAGAGCGGGAAGGCCGAGCCGGTCCTCGACGTCTGAGGTCCCGCAGGTCGCCCGTCGGCCGTTCGCGCCCCGAGCGCCCGTCGTCCTCCGAGGACGGCGGGCGCTCGCCGCTGTCGGCTACAGTCGGCGGTGCACGTCAGGCATCGATCGGCCTGTCGCCCCGGCAGGTCAGGCAGCCCGGCGCCGCCCTGATCACGACGACGAGGGAGACCCCGATGACCCCGACCGCCGCCACCGCCACCGCGCCCGACCGCAATCTCGCCCTCGAACTGGTGCGCGTCACCGAGGCCGCCGCCATCGCCGGCGGCCGCTGGGTGGGCGCCGGGGACAAGAACCGGGCCGACGGCGCCGCCGTCGACGCGATGCGCTCCTTCATGGACACCGTGCGGATGAACGGCACCGTCGTGATCGGCGAGGGCGAGAAGGACGAGGCCCCGATGCTGTTCAACGGCGAGGCCGTGGGCGACGGCACCGGGCCCGACGTCGACGTCGCGGTCGACCCGATCGACGGCACCCGCCTGACCGCGCTCGGCTACAACAACGCCTTGGCCGTCTTCGCGGTCGCCGAGAAGGGCAGCATGTACGACCCCTCGGCCGTGTTCTACATGGAGAAGATGGTGGTCGGGCCCGAGGCCGCCGAGTTCGTGGACCTGCGCCTGCCCACCGAGCAGAACATCAAGCTCGTGGCCAGAGCGCTGGACAAGCCCGTCAACCAGGTCACCGTGTGCGTGCTCGAGCGGCCGCGCCACGAGGCGATCGTGCGGGAGATCCGCGAGGCCGGGGCGAGGGTCAAGTTCATCATGGACGGCGACGTGGCCGGGGCGATCGCCGCCGCCCGCGGCGCCGGGGTCGACATGCTGCTGGGCACGGGCGGAACCCCGGAGGGCATCATCGCCGCCTGCGCCGTCAAGGCCACCGGCGGCATGATCCAGGGTCGCCTCGCACCGACCGACGACGCCGAGCGCCAGAAGGCGCTCGACGCCGGGCACGACCTGGACCGGGTGCTCACCACCGACGACCTCGTCACCTCCGACAACTGCTACTTCGCCGCCACCGGCATCACCGACGGCGACCTGCTGCGCGGGGTGCGCTACCGGCACGACCGCATCGTCACCGAGTCGATCGTCATGCGCTCGACCTCCGGGACCGTGCGGCTCGTCGAGGCCGAGCACCGCGCCGAGAAGTGGGACCGCTGGCTCGTCGAATGAGCCGCGCGGCCCGTCGGGCGGGAGGGCCGATCCGGCGGGTGACACGACCGGACGGTCGGGCCCACGCCCGTCCGCGGCCGGACATTACCTGTGAGTCGTCCGACCAACAGGTGTCACAGTGACCAGAACCCCGCATATCGTGGACGCATGGCCACCTCCTCGTCCGAGATCCACGTCGCCGTCGACCTCGTCGTCCTGACCCTCCGCGACGGCGCGCTGAGCGTGCTGCTCATCCAGCGCGAGGACGAGCCCCATCGCGGCGCCTGGGCGCTGCCCGGCGGCTTCATCGACCACGGCGAGGACCTCGACGGCGCCGCCCATCGCGTGCTGTCCGACGAGGCCTCGCTCGGCAGCGGGGCCGTGCACCTCGAGCAGGTGCGCACCTTCGGCACACCGGGCCGCGACCCGCGCGGCCACGTCGTCTCCGTCGCGTTCATGGCGCTCGGCGCGGACCTCCCCGATCCGCGCCGCGGCGAGGACGTGGCCGACGCCCGCTGGTGGTCGCTCGCCGACCTCGACGGGATCTCCCTCGCCTTCGACCACGCGACGGTGCTCGAGGCCGCGGTCGAGCGGGCGCGCAGCAAGCTCGAGTACACGACCCTCGCCGTGACCTTCCTGCCCGAGGAGTTCACGATCTCCCAGCTGCGCGGGGTGTACGAGAGCGTGTGGGGCCGCTCGCTGGACGCCGGCAACTTCCACCGCAAGGCCACCCGCTCCGAGGGCTTCCTCGTCGACCTCGAGCGCCACGCCGCGCCGACGGGCGGCCGCCCTGCCCGCCTGTACCGCGCCGGCTCCGGCACCTCCCTCGTCCCGCCGCTGCTGCGCGCGGGGGAGTAGGGGCGCGGCGGCACGTCCGTGACGCTGAGGCGCGTGGCACGATCGGGGCGTGACCGCCGCCGACACCTCCCCGTCCCCCGCTCCGCCGGACGCCCTCGCCGACGCCTTCGCCGCGCACCGGGAGGAGGTCCACGCCCTCGCCCTCGCCGTGCGCGATGACCCCGAGACCGCCTTCGAGGAGCACCGCGCCCACGACCGCTGCGCCGCGCTGCTCGAGCGCCGCGGCTTCCGCGTCGAGCGAGGCATCGCCGAGCTGCCCACCGCCTTCCGCGCCACCCTCGGCGACGGCCCGCTCGTGGCCGCGCTGTGCGTCGAGTACGACGCGCTGCCCGGCATCGGGCACGGCTGCGGTCACCACCTCATCGCCGGAGCCTCCCTCGGGGCGGCCCTCGCGCTCGCCGGGCACGTCGCCGAGCTCGGCGTGACCCTGCAGGTGATCGGCACCCCCGCCGAGGAGCACGGCGGCGGCAAGCAGCTGCTGCTGGACCGCGGCGCCTTCGACGGCGTGCACCTCGCGCTGATGGCGCATCCCACCGGTCACACCGACACCTACGACGTGCTCGGCTCGACGAGCCAGGCCGTCGGCCGCTGGCGGGCCACCTTCACCGGCCGCGGCGCCCATGCGGCCGCGAACCCGACCGACGGCGTCAACGCGAATGACGCCGCCGTGATCGCGCAGGTCGCGGCCGGTCTGCTGCGTCAGCGGGTCAAGGACGGCCAGCGGCTCGCGCTCGTGCCCCAGCAGTCCGGGGTCACCAACATCGTCCCCGAGACCGCGGTGGTCGACGTCGAGTGCCGGGCGCTGACGATGCCCGAGTTCGACGAGCTGCGCGGGCGACTGCTCGCCTGCTTCGAGGGCGCCGCGCTCGCGACCGGCACGCACCTCGAGGTCGTCTCCTCCGAGCCCGTCTACGAGCCGCTCGACCAGGACGAGGTGCTGGGGGCGGCGTGGAACGCGGCGATGGCGCGCCTCGGCCGTCCGCTCGCCGGCTCCCTCGGCGTCATGGCCGCCTCGACCGACATGGGCAACGTGTCCCGTCGGGTGCCGAGCATCCACCCCTTCATCGGCATCACCGGGGCGACCGCGGCGCTGCACACCCGCGAGTTCGCGGAGCAGTCGGCCTCGCCCGAAGGGCTGCGCCTGATGGACGACGCGGCCGTGGCACTGGCCTGCGTGATCCGCGACGTCGCCGTCGATCCCGCCGCGCGCGCCGCGGTGCTCGCCCGGGCGGCGGAGCTCGCCGGACGGGCCGACGGACACCCCGCCGAGGGCGGCACCGGCGACGGGACCTGAGTCCCGCCCGACGACCCCGGCCGGACCTTACTGTGACGGCATCGCCTCCTCCTGGTGCCCCCGGGGGTCGAGGCGTCGGACCCCGGGTCGGCAGGGGAGAGCGGACTCGGCACGAGGGCGGTGAGCAGGGCTCACCGCCCTCGGTCCGTCTCCGGGGCCTCCCGTCGCAGCGTCGTCCATGTCGTGGGACACGTCCCGATGGTTAATGCTTGAAGTTTCTACGAGGTCGACGGAGGATGGCGGCAACGCCACCGCCGCACGAAAGGCACGCCATGACCACCACCTCCAGTCCCTCCTCCGCCCCCGTCGTCGACGGACGGCACCTCTCCGCCGACCTCGCCATGGACGCCGTCACCCTGCGCGTCGGCGACCTCGAGCTCATGAGCTCCTACTACGAGAACGCGCTCGCCCTCGCCCCGATCGAGGAGCGCTCCCGTGTGAACGGCGAGGTGCACCGCGTGCTCGGCCGCGGTGACGTCCCCTTCTTCCGCCTCGTCGCGACCCCGGGGCTGCCCGGGGTCGACCCCCGACAGGCGGGCCTGTTCCACACCGCGATCCTGTTCGAGGACCAGTCCGCCCTCGCCGGCACCGTCCTGCGCGCCGCCCAGGACCCCCGCTCCCGCTTCGTCGGCACCGGAGACCACCTGGTCTCCGAGGCCTTCTACTTCACCGACCCCGAGGGCAACGGCATCGAGCTGTACTGGGACCGCCCCCGCGACCAGTGGCAGTGGAACAACGGCCAGGTCGCGATGGACAGCCTGTTCATCGACCCGAACGCGTACCTCTCCGAGCACCTGACCGACGAGGCCGGCGCCGATCCCGGCATGCGTCCCGGCATCGTCGGCCACGTCCACCTGCAGGTGGGCGACGTCGAGGCCGCGCGCCGGTTCTACATCGACACCCTCGGCTTCGAGGTCACCGCGGGGACCCATCCCGGTGCCCTGTTCGCGGCGGCCGGCGGCTATCACCACCACGTCGCGATGAACACCTGGAACAGCGCCGGCGCCGGCCCCCGCGCTGCCGCGCTGGGCCTGGCCGATGTGGCGATCACCGTCCCCGGGCGCGAGGATCTCGACGCCCTCGTCACGCGCCTGCGCGGCGCCGGCCTCTCCTACGCCGACCAGGGCCGCTCGGTCCGCGTCGAGGATCCGTGGGGCACGCCCGTCACGCTGAGCCTGCCCGGCACCGGGACCGAGGAGCTGCTCGGCCGCTGAGCGCCCTCAGTCGCAGTTCCCGTCGGCGTCGCAGGCCTGCCCGCCCTGGAGGTCGCCGCCGAGCAGGGCGCTGAGCGAGGTGAGCGGCTGCGGTGCAGCCGACGGGGCGGCGGACGTCCCGGCGACGCCGTCGGGACCGTCGCCTTCGGGTCCGCGCGGGCCGGTGGGAACGGGGGCCGATCCGCCGTGCTCCGCGCCGCTCATGCCTGGCCCCGCTCGGCCCGGGCCTCGTCGGCGATCTGCCGCAGCGCCTGGCGGAAGGCGTCAGTCGGCAGCGCGCCCGGTGCCGTGTACTTGTCGTTGAACAGGAAGAACGGCACGCCGCGGGCCCCCATCGATGCGGCCTCGCGCACCTCGGCCTCGACCGCGCCGTCGTGCGAGACGCCCTCGTAGGCGGTGCGGGCGATCTGCTCGTCGAGCCCGGCGGCGACGGCGCGGCCAGTGACCGTGGCCGCCTCGAAGGGGTTCGCCGCCCCGGTGAAGTAGCTGCGCTGGAGGTCGAGGAAGAACTCGGTGGCGGCGTCGACCCCGCGCGCCTCGCCGAGCGCCTGCATCACGCGGTGGATGCCGCGCGTGTTCGCCATCGGGCGCTCGATCGCGTACTCGCGCCCGAGCTCCTGCGCCATCGCGCGGATCTGCTCCTCCATCTCGCGCACCGATGACTCGGGCATGCCCTTGGCGCGCACCAGGTGGCCGATGTTGTCCTGCTCGCCGCCGACGGGGGAGGTGGGGTCGAGCTCGAAGGAGTGCGCGCGCACCTCCACCTGGTCGCTCAGGCCCTCGGCCTCGATCGCCTCGTGCAGGCGGGCCTCGCCGACGTAGCACCAGGGGCAGACCACATCGGTCCACACGTCGACGGTGATCAGCGGGGCGGGGGCGTCGGTCGGGGTGCTCAGGGGCGAGGTCATCGGGTCCTCCGTGCTTTCGGGTCGGCGCGGCCCGGGCGGGGCGGCGACCGACGGACTGTGTCCTTGAAAACTGTACTGCTGCGGGGAGGAGAGGGACATGGCGAGGGAGCCGGGTTCGCTCGCGGCGCAGAGGTGATGGCCGACGCAGGCGGCGTCGGCCGCGGCAGGGCTGTCTGAGGATCTCCTCATCATCGGCTCATCCCCGCCTCACGCCGCTCCTGCACCCTTCGGGGAAGCATTCGGAACAGGAGGGCCCACATCATGGCGGAGACGACCATCGCGCTCTACTCCCACGACTCGGTGGGACTGGGGCACGCGCGCCGCAACCGGGCTCTCGCCCACTCCCTCGCCCGGCACCTGCCCGCGCTCACCGGCAACCCGGTGCGCGGACTGCTGGTGGCCGGGCATCCCGACGCCGGCCGCGACCGCCTCCCCGAGGGATGGGACTGGCTGATCCTGCCGGGGCTGACCCGCGGGCGCGACGGCTGGACCCCGCGCGGCCTCGGCCTGGACGCCCACGCCCTCCGAGACCTGCGCAGCGGCGTGATCACCGCGGCGCTCGAGGCGCTGGATCCCGACCTGTTCATCGTCGACCGCCACCCCTTCGGCATCGACGGCGAGCTGCTGCCCGTGCTCGAGACCCTGCGCGGGCGCGGCTGCCGCACCGTGCTGGGGCTGCGCGAGGTGCTGGACACCCCGCGGGTCGCCGTCTCGGAGTGGGACGGCCTCGGCGGCGCCGCCCACGTGGCCTCGCTGCTGGACGCGGTGTGGGTCTACGGCGACCACCGCGTCTACGACCCGCGCCGCACCGGCGAGCTGCCCGGTCCGCTGGCCCGGATGGCCGAGCCCACCGGCTACCTCTCGCGCGGTCGCCCTGCGGCGCGCCCCGGCCGCACCTCTCGCCCCTCGCCGGCACCGCCCCCGCCCTACGTGCTCACGGTGCTCGGCGGCGGCTCCGACGGGGCGGACCTCGCCCGCCTCGCCGTCGCCGCCCGGGCCCCGCACGGCTGCCGGCACCTGCTGGTGACCGGGCCGCAGGTCCCCGCCGACGCCCTCGAGGAGCTGCGCACCCTCGCCGACGAGGCCACCACCGTGGTCCGCAGCGCCCCGGACGTGCCCGAGCTGATCGCCGGGGCCGCCGCCGTGGTGAGCATGGGCGGCTACAACACGATCGCGGAGCTGCTGGACACGGACACCCCCGCGCTCGTCGTCCCCCGCAGCCGGCGCCGCCAGGAGCAGCCACGGCGCGCGGAGGCCCTCGCCGCCGTCGGCGCGCTCGAGACGCGCCGGATCGAGGACCTCGCCCCTTCGGACATCACCGCCTGGTGGGCCCGCGCCGTCACCAGCCGCGCGGAGCGCACCGGGATCGACCTCGACGGGCTCGAGGTGGTGCCGCGCCTGGCCGCGGCCCTGATCGCGAGCTCCGCCCGACCCCTTCCCATCCTCCCGGAGGTGCACAGCCATGCAGTCTGACCAGCCCCGACGCCTCGGGTACGTGCTGAAGATGTACCCGCGCTTCTCGGAGACGTTCATCGTCTCGGAGATCCTCGCCCGCGAGGCCGCCGGCGAGGAGATCGTCATCTTCTCCCTGCGCCCGCCCACCGACGCCCGCTTCCACCCCGAGCTCGCCCGGGTCCAGGCCCCGGTGATCCCCGTCGGCCGCTCCGCGAGCCCGCGACGGCTGTGGGAGACCTGGCGCGCGGCGATGGAGGACCCCTCCCTCGCCCGCGGCGCCGCCGCGACCCTCCCTGAGCTCGTGGCCGCCGAGGCCGACGAGGCCGAGCAGGCCCTGGCGGTGGCGCGCCTGGCCCGCGAGCACGGCGTGACCCACCTCCACGCCCACTTCGCCTCGATGGCCACGACGGTCGCGCGACTGGCCGGGTCGATCGCCGACCTGCCCTACTCCTTCACCGCCCATGCGAAGGACATCTTCCACCGCGACGTGGACGACGCCGAGCTCGAGCAGAAGCTCGCCGGCGCCCACCACGCGGTCACCATCTCCGAGTACAACCTCCGCCACCTGCGCGCACGCTTCCCCCGGGCCGTGCAGCGACTCCACCTGGTGCGCAACGGCCTCGAGCTCGAGCGCTTCCCGTACCTGCCCCGGCCGGCGATGCGGCCCGTGCCGCAGGTCCTCGCCGTCGGCCGCCTCGTGGAGAAGAAGGGCTTCGCCCTGCTGATCGACGCGATCGCGGCGCTGCGCGAGGCGGGCACGGAGATGACCGCGTCGGTCGTCGGCGACGGACCGCTGCGCGAGGAGCTCGCCGCACGCATCGCCGAGCACGGCCTCGAGGACCGCGTGGAGCTGCTGGGCCCCCGCACCCAGGAGGAGGTGCGGGCCCTGCTGCAGGAGGCGGACCTGTTCGCCGCCCCCTTCGTCATCGCCGAGGACGGCAACGCCGACGGGCTGCCCACCGTGCTCCTCGAGGCCATGGCCAGCGGCATCCCCTGCATCGCCGCCGACGTCACGGCCGTGGGCGAGGTGATCCGCACCGGAGAGACCGGCTGGCTGATCCCGTGCGACGACGCCCCGGCACTCGCCGCCGCGCTGCGCGAGGCCGGCCGCTCGACCGCGCGGCGATCCCTGACCGACGCCGCCCGCGCCCTCATCGAGCAGGAGCACGCCTCGCCCGGGCAGGCCGCCCGCCTGCGCGCCCTCGTCCAGGACGGGACCGCGCCCCGCGAGGGAGACGACAGGCCGCTCGTCCGCCCGGCGCCCGCCCCGTCCGCGACCACCACCAGGAGCTGATGATGAGGATCGCCTACGTCCTGCTCGACCCCGGCATCGGGGTGTTCGGCACCAAGGGCGCCTCGGTGCACGTCCAGGAGGTCACCCGCGCCCTGCGCGCCGAGGGCCACGACGTCACCGTGTTCTGCACCCGCACCGACGACCGGGTCCCCGCCGACCTCGCCGACCTCGACGTGCGCCGTCACCGCCTCCCCAAGGGGAGGGGGCCCGAGCGCGAGGCCGCCGTCGCCGCGGCCGCCGCCGCGATCGCCGAGGAGATCGCTGCGGGCGGCTTCGACCTCGTCCACGAGCGCTACTCCCTGTTCTCCGACGTCGCCGCCCGCCTCGCGGAGCCCGCGCACGGCCCCGCGATCCCCACGATCCTCGAGGTCAACGCGCCGCTCGTCGAGGAGCAGCGCGACCACCGCAGCCTCCACGACGAGGCCGGAGCACGCGCGGCCACCCGCCGCCAGCTCCGCGCCGCACGGCTCGTCTCCTGCGTCTCCCCGCAGGTCGCCGAGTGGGTGCGCGCCGAGGGCGCCGCCGCCGAGCGCGTGGTCGTCACGCCCAACGGCGTCAACACCGCCCGCATCGCGCCGCGCCCCGCGGACCCCCGACCCGGCACCCGCCCGGTCACCGTCGGCTTCGTCGGCACGCTCAAGCCCTGGCACGGCACCGACCTGCTCCTGCACGCCCTCGCCGCCGCCCGCGAGGACCAGCGCCTGGAGATCATCGGCACCGGCCCCGAGCACGAGGCCCTGGAGCGCCTGGCCGCGGAGCTCGGCATCGCCGAGCGGGTGCGCCTCCACGGCGCGGTCGCCCCGGACCAGGTGCCGCAGGTGCTGCACCGTCTGGACATCGCCGTCGCGCCCTATCCGGCGGGCGACCACTACTTCTCGCCCCTGAAGGTCTACGAGTACCTCGCCGCGGGCCTGCCCGTCGTCGCCTCCGCCATCGGGACGATCCCGGAGATGCTCGGCGACGGCGAGCTCGGCGTGCTCGTCCCGGCCGGGGACGTCGCCGCGCTCGCCGGGGCGCTCGACGCCCTCGCCGCCGATCCGGAGCGCCGCGCCCGCCTGGGGCGCGCCGCACGGGAGGCGGCCGTGGCCCGGCACGACTGGCGCAGTCGCTGCCGTGACCTGCTCGACCAGGTGGAGGTGGCGGCGTGACGAGCGTCGGCACCTCCCGCACCGGGCGGATCCCGGAGCCCACCCGGCCCCAACGGCACGAGCAGAGCGGGCGGCACGGGCGGCCGGGGGAGCGCGGCACGGGGTCCGCCCCGACGAGGAAGCGGTCGAAGGACTCGCTGGACGCCTCGGCGCTGCGGCGCACCCTCCACGTCGTGCGCCCCCACCTGCCCCGCCATGCCGGCCTCGTGGTCCTGGGCCTGGTCGCGCTGCTGGCCGACGTGGCCTTCCGCGTCCTCGAGCCGTGGCCGATGAAGTTCGCGATCGACGCGGTCAGCGCCGCGCTCGGCGCCTCCCTGCCCGAGGCGACGCCGTTCGGGCTCGACGTGACCGGCACCGTGATCGCCTGCGCGATCGCGCTGGTCGTGCTCGTCGGCGGCCGTGCGGGCGCGAACTACCTCTCCACCGTCTCCTTCGCGCTCGTCGGCGCCCGCGTCGCGACCGAGCTGCGCACGCGCGTGTTCGACCACGTGCAGTCCCTGTCGCTGCGCTACCATCAGCGGGCCTCGATCGGCGACACCTCCCAGCGCCTCGTCGGCGACATGGGCCGCCTGCAGGACGTGGCCGTGACCGCGGGGCTGCCGCTGATCGGGAACGTGGTCACCCTGGTCGTGCTGATGGTCGTGATGACGATCCTCGAGCCGTCCCTGGCCGGGATCGTGGTGGTCGCGGCGGTGGGCTACCTGCTGCTCTCGCGCACCAGCTCGCCCGCGATCGTGAAGGCATCGCGCAGCACCCGCAAGGGCGAGGGCGCGCTCGTGGGCTCCGCCGCCGAGGCGCTCGGCGCGATCCGCGTGGTCCAGTCCTACGGCCTCGAGGGCACCGTCGCGGGCGAGTTCTCCGGCGGCAACGAGCGGGCGATGAAGGCCGGGGTGAAGGCCAAGAAGCTCGCCGCCGGGCTCGAGCGCTCCACCGACCTCGTCGTCGGCATCGCCCAGGCGGCCGTGCTGCTCTCCGGGGCGCTGCAGGTGCTGCGCGGCAGCATGACCCCCGGCGACCTGGTGCTGTTCGTCATGTACCTCAAGATCGCGATGAAGCCACTGCGCGACATGGCCAAGTACACGGGCCGGATCGCGCGCGCGAGCGCCTCGGGGGAGCGGATCGCGGACCTCCTGGATGAGGAGGTCGAGATCCAGGACCCGCCCCGCCCGGAGCCGATGCCCCGCTGCGACGGCTCCGTCGACCTGCGCGGCCTCACCGCCCGCGACGGCCACGGGCGCCCCCTGTTCAGGGACCTGGACCTGCAGATCCCCGCAGGCCAGCGCCTCGGGATCCTCGGCCCCTCCGGCGGCGGGAAGTCCACGCTCGTCTCCTACCTGCTGCGCCTGGCCGAGCCGGACGCGGGGACGCTGCGCGTGGGCGGGCACGACGTGCGCCGCGTGCGGCTCGAGGACCTGCGCCGGCACGTCGCGATCCTGCCCCAGGAGTCGGTGCTGTTCACCGTCTCGGTGCGGGAGAACATCCGCTACGGCCGACAGGACGCGACCGACGCGGAGATCGTCGAGGCGGCCCGCCGCGCCGGCGCCCACGAGTTCGTCTCCGCCCTGCCGGACGGCTACGACACCGTGCTCGGCAACCGCGGCGACACCCTCTCGGGCGGGCAGCGCCAGCGCCTCGCGATCGCGCGCGCCATCATCCGCCGCTCCTCCGTGGTGGTGCTCGACGAGGCCACCACCGGCCTCGACCCCGCCTCGAAGGCGCAGGTCAACGTCGCGGTGCGGGAGCTCTCCCGGGACCGCACCACGATCTCGATCACCCACGACGCCACGGTCGTGGCGGGCCTGGACCGGGTGCTGTGGCTCGAGGACGGCGAGATCCTCGAGGACGGCACGCCGGAGGAGCTCGCCGCCGATCCCGACTCCCGCTACAGCCGCTGGATGCTCGAGCACCGCCTCGAGGACGACCTCGGCACGACCACGGAGGAGACCCGATGACCGCCCCCGCCCGCCGCCTCTCTGCTGTCGACCGGGCCGGCGCGGATCCGGCCGGCGCCGACAGGGACGCCGCGACCGCTCTCGTCGGCCGCCTCGCCGCCCGCTCGGGCCTGCCCGGCGCCGAGCGGCTCCTGAGCGCGGACGCCCTCTCGGCGCTGCACGGGCGCGAGATCGTCCCGCGACGCCTGCGGGTCAAGCCCGGCGCGAGCGTGCTCGTCGGGCACTGCGATGAGCACGGGGACGCGGCCGAGGGCCCGGGCGGGGAGGGGCTCGCCGCGGCCGGCTGGACGCTGCTGACCGCCTCCCGCGACAAGCGCGACGGGGCGCTGCGCCGCGCCGCCCGCTCCGGCGCGCCCCTCCGCGAGCATCCCGCCGAGGCGGGCACGTACCTGCTCAGCGGCGGTCTCGAGGCAGATCCCCGGATCGGCCGCTCCGTGCACCGGCTCCTGCGCCGCGAGGTCGGGGCCGGCGGCGGGGACCTGCACGTCCTGTCCTACAACCCCGTCCGGCACGCCGTGATCGCGCTGCCCGGGGGCGTGGACGTGCTGCGGGTGGCGGCCCGCCCGCTGGACCGGCTGCTGCACGTCTCGCAGCGGTGGCAGGAGCTGGGCGTGCCGACGCTCCCGCTGCATCCCACCCGCGACCGCTCCGTCGTGCGCTGCGCACGCTGGGGCGCCGGGGACCTCTCCGCGCGGGCGCCGCGGGACGACGGGCCGGCTCCTGCTCCGGGCGGCGCCGCCGTCGCGGCCGTCCACGATCTCGCCTCCGCGGCGGCCGGCGCGACCGGCGCGGCGATCGCACGGCTGCACGCCGCACCTGCGGGGCAGTCCCTGCCGGAGGCGCGGCTCGGCCCGCGCCTGCCCGCCACCCTGACCGAGCTCGAGGCCCTCCTGCCCCGCCGCACGGCCGCCATCGCACAGCTCGCCGACGACCTCGTCGCACGGCTGCCGCAGCGGCCCGCGACCGGTCTGCTCCACGGCGACCTCAGCCCGGACCAGGTGCTCGTGGACCGCCCCGGCGGCGCACCCCGCATCCGGCTCATCGACCTGGATCGCTCCGGCACCGGTCCGCTCGGCGCCGATCTCGGCAGCTGGCTCGCCGCCTGCCTGACCGGCCGGGACGAGCACGTCGGCGCCGCCCTCCTCGAGGGCTACACCGCCGGCGGGGGCACCCTCCCGGGATCGGACGAGCTCGCCGCCTGGACCGCCCGCGCGCTCCTCGCCGCGGCCCTCGACCCCGTGCGCCGCTTCCACCCCCGCGCCGGGGTCGAGGTCGAGGAGCGCCTGGACCTCGCCGTCGCCGTGCTCGCCGACCCCGCGCTGCTGCCCGCGCCCGAGATCCCTACGGCACCCGTGATCGTGCCTGTGTCCGACGGGACCCCTGCCGACGTCCCCGCTCTCGTCCACGACGGTGCGGAGACCTGGCACGTCCAGCGGGCCTGGCCCGATGACGGTCGGGGACGCCCGCTCGAGCTGCGCGGCCCGGGGCCGGAGGGCCAGGCGCTGCGCGGAGCCCGCATGGACGCCCTGACCGCGCAGATCACCCTTCACCCCCTCGGCGAGGATCCGCGACTGCCCGGCCTCGCCCGCACCCTCGCGGCCCATCCCGGAGCCCGCATCGTCTCGCTGCGCCCCGGCAAGCGCGCCGTGGTCCGCCTCGAGGAGGACGGATGCCCGGCCCGCTTCGTGAAGATCGTGCGGCCCGGCCGCGCCCCGCGCCTGCTGTCCGCGATCGACCGGGCACGCGCCTTCGAGGGCTCCTTCCGCACCGCGCAGGTGCTCGCGGCCGACGAGGACACGGTCACCTTCGCCGCGCTCGGGGGTACCACTCTCCACGAGCCGCTGCCGCTCGGCGACGGCAGCTGGCGCCGCGCCTGGCACGACGTGCTCGAGGCCTGGGCGACGGCACAGGAGCGTGCGGACGGGCCCCCGGCCGATGCGCCCGTGCACGGCCCCGCGGCCGAGGCCGAGGTGCTGCGCACGTGGCGGGACCGCGTCCGCGACGTCGACCTGTGCGGTGCCGAGTCCCGCGAGCGCGCCGTCGAGGCGGCGCTGGCGGACCTCGCCGCGCTGCCCGCGCCGAGCCGGCCCGTGCTGCTGCACCGCGACCTGCACGACAAGCAGGTCCTCCACCTCTCCGGGCAGCGGCCCGGCCTGCTCGACGTGGACACCGCCGGCTGGGGCGATCCCGCGCTCGACCTCGGCAACCTCCGCGCCCACGCCCGCTGGCGCGAGCTGCAGGGCCTGTGGAGCGCCGCGCACGCCGAGGAGCTGCGGGCCCTGATCGACCGGGCCGCGTACCGCGCGGGCATCGAGGGCGCTGCTCTCGTCGCCTACGAGCGGAGCACCCTGGCGCGCCTGACCTGCGTCTACGCCGTCAGGCCCCGCTGGCGGGACCTGGCCCGGGTGCTCGCTGCCGAGCTCGAGGGCCGGTAGATCGGGGCGTGGTCGGAGTGGTCAGGAGGTGGCGTATGGCGTATCAATACGCCGATATCGGCGTACTGATACGCCATACGCCAACAGGTGACCATGCCCTGCAGAGTCCGTGGGGCCGATGGGGTGGGTGCAGCGGTGGGGGTTCTTGCGTGAGGGTGAAGGTCGGCAGGAGCGGCCGGGCTGCTCAGGAGGCGAGAGGGCGACGGTGCTCGCGGCGCCGGAGGATCGTGAGCAGGAGCTCGGAGGTCTTCTCCCAGTCCAGGAAGACCTGTTCCCAGGTCAGCCGGGTCACGGTGTAGCGGAGAGCCTGGAGCTGCAGGTCGCGCGCGCGATCCAGGTGGTACTGCCGGGGATTGTCGTGGAACCGGACACTGTCGCACTCGATGATCCAGCTCTCGCCGAGCTTCAGATCGACTCTGCCGACGCCCGGGATGCGCACCTGCGCCGTGACCGGGACGTGAAGAGAGTCGAGCCACCATCGCACTGCGGTCTCGGTCCCGGACTCCGCCAGCGACGAGACACGGGAGAGCTGGTGTCTGCGTGTGAACGGCAGCCCGCCCACGATCCGCTGCGCGTCCTGTTCCGAGAGCCGACGGGAGTTCAGCGCCGACTCGAACAGGATCGCCGCGTCTCGGACCGGGAGGCAGCGACCGCCGTGCTCGAGGGTCAGCTCGAGGCTCGCGACGGGATCTCGGTCGGGCCAGCTCCGAATCGTGGTCCCGTGCGGCACGAGGTCCGAGGGCTCTGCGACGTCGGGCATTCCACGTGGCCGATAGACGTGACGGCCCGTACTGAGCGGAGTCCACAGCCGGTGAAGCGGTGCGGCGCTGACGCAGGTGGAGCGAACCCCCTGCCGGAGCAGCTCGACCACCTCGGCGGGCGCGTCGCTCGTGACGTACCAGGTGCCGACGCCCTCCATGAGGTCGTGCCGGAGCAGACGACGTCGTGCCGCTTCGTCGATGCCGACTGCGGCCAGGTCCGAGCGGTGGATGATGCCGGGGATCCTCATGGCCGCCAGTGAAGCCCGGATCCTGCGGGCTATGGAGGCGCTGCGGCCCCGCTGTGGACTGGCCGCGGTTGTGGAGGGAAGGTGCCGGAGAGGGGGAGATGGCTGGAGCGGGAGGATAAGGCTGGGGCATGGTCAGGAAGTGGCTTATGGCGTACCAGTACGCCGATATCGGCGTACTGGTACGCCATGAGCCAGCAGTTGACCAACCCCTGCCGATTCCGTGGGGCCGGCGGAGAGGACCGTCGGGGTAGTGGCTCCGGGCCGACAGCGCGGGACTCAGGCGCGCGAGGCGACCGTATCGGTCTCCGCCCCATCGGGCTCGGCCGCCTGCTCCGCGGCCAGCTCGCGCTGCGTCCGTCGGCGGCCGACGACAGCGCCCAGGAGTCCCAGCACCACGCCGAGCACGAGCCAGCCCACCAGCCAGGTGATGTCCCCGGCCGGGTCGATCCAGCCGCCGCCGATCGCGCCGCGGAAGGCGTCGACCGCATGGGTCATCGGCAGGTACGGATGGAGGGCCTGGAAGAAGCCCGGCAGGGTCGCGACCGGGTAGGTGCCGCCCGCCCCGGAGATCTGCAGCGCGATCAGCACCAGGGCGACGAACTTCCCGACCGGCCCGAACAGGGCGCCGAAGCCGTGGTTCAGGGCGACGAACACCAGCGAGGTCAGTCCCGCGAGCCCGAACATCAGCGGCAGGTCGTCGATGGTGAGGCCGATCAGCCAGTGCAGAGCCCCGACGGCGATCAGCGTCTGGACGAGACCCAGCAGGAAGGCGGGGATGAGCCCGCCTGCCAGCAGTCGCACCGGCCCCGTCCCGCGCGCCATCGCGTCGGAGGAGAACGGCGGCATCATCAGGAAGATCGCCATGCCGCCGACCCACAGGCTGATCGCGAGGAACAGCGGAGCGAGGCCCTCGCCGAAGCGGCCCAGATCGTGCTGGCGCTCGAAGTCCATCTGCACCGCGTCCGAGGCGGTGCCGGCGAGCGCGCTGCTCTCCTCGTCGGAGTAGGAGGGGACGTCGTCCTTCGCGTCGGAGAGGCTGTCGGCGAGCTCGGTCGAGCCGTCGTCGAGCTTCTCGGCGCCGTCGTCGAGGTCGGTCGCGCCGTCGGCGAGCTGGGTCGCGCCGTCGTCCACCTGGCGGGCGCCGTCGGCGAGCTCGGCCGAGCCGTCCGCGAGGGTGCCGGTGCCGTCGGCGAGCTGCTGCGCCCCGTCGCGGGCCTCGCCCGTCTTGTCGGCGAGCGTGCCGGCGCCGTCCCTGAGGGCGCCGGTGCCGTCGGCGAGCTGGTCAGCGCCGTCGCGGGCCGAGCCGACGCCGTCGGTGTACTGGTCGACGCCCGTGGCGAGGTCCTGCGCGCCGTCGCGGGCGGTGCCCGTCGCGGCGGCGAGCTGGTCCGCGCCGGAGGCGACATCGCGGGCACCGGAGTTCAAGCGGTGGATGTCCTTCGCGCCCTGGTCCAGGGTGTCGTACGCCTCGGGCAGCGCGCGCGCCGCGGAGCGCGCCTGGTCGGCGAGGTCCCCGGCCAGGTCGGAGGCGCTCTGTCCGGGCTCGGCCGTCGGGACGGCAGAGGCGAGGTCGTCTCGCGCCGTGCCGAGGTCCGTGTGCAGGGTCGAGGCGTCCTCGGCGAGGGTCGACATGTCGCGCTCGAGGTCGGAGGCACCCTCGGCGAGGGTCGACGTGGTGGTGGACAGGGTCGAGAAGTACTCCTCCATGTCGGAGGCGGCACCGCTCATGCCCTCGGCGGTGTCGGCGACGTCGGTGGAGGTCTCCGCGGCGGTCCGGGCGAGGGAGTCGGCGTCGGTCGCGTCCGAGGAGGCGGTCCGGGCGTCCTCGCGGACCTGCTGCGTGGTGCCGGCGAGCTCCTGTGCCTTCCGGCAGACGTCCGACTCCGCGGCGGAGGGCTGCTCGGAGCCGTCGGACCCCTCTCCGCCCCCGTCGGACGCCTCGCCCCCGTCGGACGCCTCGCCGGAGCCGCCACCGGTGTCCGCGCAGAGCCCTGCGAGCTCGTCGACGCCGTCGGCGAGCTCCACGGCGGAGCCCTCGGAGGTCTCGGCGGACTCCGCCGAGGTGGACGCCGCCTCGGCCGCATCCTGCACGGCCTGATCGAGCGTCTCGACGTCCTCGGCGATCGACTCGGCGCCCTCGCGAAGGGTGCGGGCGTCCTCGGCCCGATCGCCCGTGGCGTCGTCGAGGTCCCGGGCGGTCTCGGCGAGCTCTCCGGCCCTCTCGTCGAGGGTCGCGGTGGTGGTCGCGATGGTGTCGGCGGCGTCGACCGGGGCGTCGAGCAGCTCCGGCATCCCGTCGATCGCGCCCTCGAGGTCGTCGATCGCGGTGACCAGGTCCTCGCTCGCGGTCTGGACGCTCTGCTCGGTCACGCCCAGCTCGCGGGCGCGCTCGGCGGCGCCGGCCACGGTCTCGTCCAGCTGCTGGGTGCCGTCGGCGACCTGACCCGCGCCGCCGGCGAGATCGCTCGCCCCGCTCGCGAGCTGCTCGGCGCCGACGGCGAGCTCGTTCGCGCCGCTGCGCAGCGGCCGCCCCTTCTCGTCGAGGGTCACCAGACCGCCGGAGAGCTGCTGCGCACCGGCATCGAGGGTCGCGACACCGTTGCGCAGCGTGACCGCACCGTCGGCGAGCTGGTCCAGCCCGACCACGAGATCGAGGCTGCCGGAGTGCAGGTCGACCGCGCCGTCGGCGAGCTGTCCGGACCCCTCCACGAGCTGCCCGGTGCCGTCGGTGAGTTCTGCCGTGCCGTCGACCAGGTCGCCCGTGCCGTCGTGGAGGTCGCTCGCGCCGCCTGAGAGCTCGTCGGCGCCGTCGGCCGCCTCCACGATCCCGTCGTGGATCGTCGTGAAGCCGACGTAGATCTTGTCGAGGTACTCCTCGAGGACGGAGCTCCGCAGCGCATCGGTGAGCGCGGTGCCGACGGACTTCGAGAAGTTGCCGCCGACGTAGTTCACCGAGTCGTTCGTGGTCACGGTGATCATCGCGGGGGCCGCGTCCATCGCATCGCCCCCGAGGGAGGCGATGTTCTCGGAGAAGTCCGAGGGGATCGCGACGGTGGCCCCGTAGGTGCCGTCGGCGAGGCCGCGCTCCGCCTCGTCGGGGGAGACCTCCACGAAGCGGTAGAGGTTCTCCTGGTCCTTGTCCAGAAGGGTGTCGGTGAACTCCGCACCCACGTCGAGGTGGGAGACCTCGCCGTCCGGGCTCTCCGCGTCCGCGCCGGCGTCCTCGTTCACCACGGCCGCGGTGATCTGGTTCAGGTGGTTGCTCGGGTCGATGAACGACCACGTCATGTTGCCCGAGTAGATGAGCGGGACGAGTGCCAGGCCCGTGACGAAAAGTGCGGCGATCGGCTTCTTCCACTCCCGGGGCAGGAGGGCGACCGCGCCGCGACCGGCGGCGGAGGCACCACGGCCGACGGCGGCACCGGCGGTGCCGAGGGCGGACAGCACGGTGCTGAGGGCGGTCGAGAGCGCGGTGAGGAGTGCACGGAGGAGTCGCATCACACCGCCACGATACAGTCGTGTATCGAAACGCGGCTACCTCTCGGTGACAAGTGTGGTGGGGGAGACGTCGTCCGCCGCGGCGGACTCAGTCCGTGATGCGCAGGTACCGGTAGGGCTTGTACCCCGCGCCCGCGGGGTCGTCGGAGTAGGGGTAGCCGATCGTGCGCCGGGAGGTGCCGCCGGTGGAGTAGGCCTGCTCGAGGATCACCCACGAGGTGTGCGCCTCGTCCGCCCAGCGTTCGAAGATGCCGACGTGGCCGTGATCCCGATTCCGTTCCTCCGCGGTGATCAGCATGATGTCCCCGGGCAGCAGCTCATCCTGGGAGATCGCCTCGGTGATCCCCTTCCCGGCATCGGGGTGGAGGGTGGTCGTGGTGAATCCGGTGGAGCTCTCTCGCGGCAGGGCTCCCCATGCCATCGAGACGAAGGCGGAGCAGTCCATGCGCCACTTCTTGTGCGGCTCGGGGCCGCGGCTGGTCGTCTTCATCGAGTAGGAGCGCTCGGCGTTCACCCAGGTCATCGCCCGGGCGATCACCGTGTCGCGGCTGATGGACGCGTTCCAGGAGTCGAGGAGGATCCCGTCGGGAATCTCAGCGGTGACGCGGGTGATGTCCATCGCCGCCATCGTCTTCGCCCCGGCTCGGCCGTCGGCCTTCAGGTCGTCGTGGGCGGCCTGGACCTCCTGCACGGCGCTCACGGTCCGGGGGCCGTAGTCGCCGTCGACCGTGGCGCCGGCAGCGTCCTGGACCTCCCGCACCACCTCGGTGAGCTCCCGCTGGGTGAGCGGGCCGGGGTCGCCGTCGACCATCAGGCCGCGGTCGGCCTGGAAGGCGCGGACCGCGGACCGCGACTTCTCCGCGATCTCCCCGTCCCGTGCGCCGTGGTAGTAGTACAGCCCCCACAGCGAGGTCTGGATCTCGAGCGGGGTCGAGGCGGAGGCGCGGCCCGGGACCAGCAGCGCGCCGGCGGCGGCGACCCCCGCGAGGGTCGCGGCGCGGAGTGTCTGGCGTCGAGAGAACGGAGAGTGGAGGGTGGTGGCGTCACGGTGGGCGGACATGGGGGCTCCTTCCGGAGGGGCGTGTCTCGGGACGTCGTGGCGAACGTACGTGCTCCAGGTCACGCGCGCATCGGCAGAACTCCCCATTCCCCGCTCCGGTCCCCAGATGGTAGGGCGCCCCTCGCTCAGGCCGGGAGGTCCACCACCCATGGCCGACGCTCCAGCGCTGCGGGGTCCCAGCGCGCGAGCACGTCGGCGGCGGTGCGGCAGCGGGCCAGCCCCAGCGAGTCCCCGATCCGCTCGACGACGTCCGCGGCGCTCTCCCCGCGCTCGAGGCGGTCGCGCAGCGTCACCGCCCCGTCGCGCTTGGCCAGTCGCGCCCCGGCCGTGCTCAGCGCCAGCGGGACGTGCGCGTAGGTCGGCGCGGGATGCCCCAGCAGGTGGGCGAGATGGGCCTGGCGCGGGGCGGAGCTGAGCAGGTCGTCGCCGCGGACCACCTGGTCCACCCCGACGGCGGCGTCGTCCACGACGACGGCGAGGTTGTAGGCGACCACGCCGTCGCCGCGGCGCAGCACGAGGTCGTCGACCGCGCCGGTCACCTCGCCCTCCCACAGGTCGTGCACCTGCCAGGAGTCGACCTCTGCCCGCAGGCGCAGCGCGGGTTCGCGCCGCAGCTCACGCATCCGTCCGCGGCCCGCCTCGCGCGCGGCGGGGGAGAGGTCACGGCAGGTGCCGGGATAGGCGCCCGGCGGGGCGTGCGGCGCGCTCGGGGCCTCGAGGATCTCCCGGCGCGTGCAGTAGCACTCGTAGACCAGGCCCCGCTCCTCGAGCGCCGCGATCGCGGATGCGTGGTCCTCGGCGCGCGCGCTCTGGCGGACGACCTCGCCGTCCCAGTCCAGGCCGAGCGCGGCGAGATCCTCGAGCTGACGCTCCGCGGCGCCCTCCTGCACCCGGTCGAGGTCCTCGATGCGCAGGTGGAAGGCGCGACCCGTGCGACGGGCGAGCGCCCAGGCCAGGATCGCGGTGCGCAGGTTGCCCAGGTGCAGGTCGCCGCTCGGCGAGGGCGCGTAGCGGCCCGCACCGGGGCCGGGCGTGGCAGCAGGCATGCGCGCCAGTCTAGGGAGGCCGGCCGACGAGGAACCGCGCTGGGCGGTGCGATCAGGCGCTCGCCGACGGGTCCAGCAGCAGGAGCACGTCGTCGGCGCGCCCGCCGGGCACCGGGCGGCCCGGAGGGGCGGGGCGGAAGCCGAGGCGCAAGGCGAGGGCGAGCGAGGCCGTGTTCCCGCGGGCCGTGATCGCGACGATCTCGGGTGTCGTGCCGTCGCGCGGGGTCGAGCCGCCGTGCGGAGTCCCGGTGGGCAGGGTCCCGAGCACGGCGCGCATCGCCTCGGTCGCGATGCCGAGACCCGTGGCCTCGGGGTGCAGCCGCCAGTACGCGCTCAGCACGGTCCCTGAGGGGGAGGCGGTCGTCGCGCCCGCGAGCGGGACGAGGCCGACCACGCCGAGCAGCCCGCCCGGCAGACCGGCCCCCTCCCGCGCCCGCACCGTGAGGTGGCCGAGCCCGTGCCGCGCCCAGCTTTCCCGCCACTGCGCGAGCAACCAGCGCATCTGCGCCCGGTCGGTCAGCGGGTCGGTCGAGTCCTCGACGAAGGCGCGCGGATCCGAGTGCAGGGCGTGCAGCTCCGCCTCATCGGCCTCGGAGACCTCGGCGAGCCGCAGTCGCGAGGTCAGGATGCGCACATCCGGGCGACCGGTCGGTCCGCCGGCCGTGGCGGGGTCGTGCCCGGACGCAGAGACGGCGCGGCCCCCGCCGTCCTGGGACGGGTGGGCCGCGCCGTGCTGCACGGGACTCAGGCGTCGCCGCGGTGGCTGCCGCGCTTCTCCTCGTCGGCGGTGGAGGCCTCCGGGTCGGAGTCGACCTTGACCTCCTTGGGCTCCGTGTCGGAGGAGCGGTCCTCGCCCTTCAGGGCGGAGGCGACGTCGCCGGCGTCGGCCGAGCCGACGGTGTCCGAGACGGTCGAGGAGTCGGAGTCGGTGCTGGCGGAGGCCGGGTAGTGCGCGCGGGCGAAGTCCGCGGGCGGGGCCCACGGATCCTCCACCGGGCGGGTCTTCTGCCAGGCGATGTAGCCCGCGGCGGCACCGGCGGCGGCCAGCCCCAGGATGAGCAGCACCTTGCCGGCGCGGCCCTTCTTCTGCGGGGCCGGCTCGGCGATGGCGGCGCGGATGTCGCCCTGGCCCTTGTCGATCTCCTTGCGCGCCGCGTCGACGGCGGCCTTGAGCACGGTGCCGGTGGTCTCGGCGGTCTTGCGGGCGCGGGGGAGGTAGTCGTCCTCGAGGTCGTGGCGGAGCTTGTCCGCCCGCGGGCCGAGGTTCTGGGAGAGCTTGTCGCCCTGCTCACGCAGCTTCTGCTGCGCCTCGGGGACGTACTGGCCGTACAGGTCGTTCGCCTTGGAGCGGGCCTCGCGGGCGCCCTCGGACACCACCGGACCCACCTGCGCGGCGAGCTTCTGCAGCTCGTCGACGGCCTTCTGGGCGTTCTGGCTGGAGGCGCCAGCGGCCTCGACGGCCTTCGAGGCCTTCTTCTGGGCCTTCTTCGCCTCGGGCTTGGTGAAAAGCGCCATGGGGTTCCCCTTTCGGTCGAGTCCGTCGGGTCGGGCCGACGGTGGTCCCTGGGCCGGGGCAGCCGACGGCTGCCGCAGACCCGTGTGGCACAACTCTAACGCGATCACCTCGCGGCGCTCACAGCCGATGCGGAGGTGCCCGCGCACCGGGACGCGGGACGGTCTGTGGGAGGATTGCGCCATGTTCGCAACTCTTCACACCAACCACGGGGACATCCGCATCGAGCTGTTCCCCCACCATGCCCCCAAGACCGTCGAGAACTTCGTGGGTCTCGCCGAGGGCACCAGGGAGTTCTCCGATCCGGAGACCGGCGAGAAGGTCACCCGTCCGTTCTACGACGGCGTCGTCTTCCACCGCATCATCTCGGGCTTCATGATCCAGGGCGGCGACCCGCTGGGCACCGGCACCGGCGGCCCCGGATACACCTTCGACGACGAGATCTCCGAGAAGAACTTCAACGAGCCCTACGTCCTCGCGATGGCCAACGCCGGCAAGCGCCGCAACGCGCTGACCGGCCGCCCGTCCGGCACCAACGGCTCCCAGTTCTTCATCACCGTGGGCCCCACCCCGCACCTGCAGGGCAAGCACACCGTCTTCGGCGAGGTCGCCGACGAGGACTCGAAGAAGGTCGTCGACGAGATCGCGGCGGTCAAGACCGACATGCGCGACCGCCCCCTCGAGGACGTCGTCATCGAGAAGGTCTCGCTCGAGAAGTGAGTCGCCGGGCGCGCCGAGCGCCCCGCATCCGACGCCGCCGGCGTCGCCGCATCGTGCGGCGACCCGGCGGCGTCGTGCATCTCGGGAAGTCGGCGGTCGACGGCCCGGCGCCGGGAGTCAGCCGATCGCGACCCCGAGCGCCGCGCCGATCCCGTAGGTGACGAGCAGCGCGAGCACCCCGCCGATGATCGTGCGCACCGTCGCGGTGCGGGCGTCGGCCTGGCCGAGCCGCGCGCTGACCACGCCCAGGAGCGCGAGCGCGACCACCACGGCGACGAGGGTCGCGGGCAGGCGCCACACGGGCGGGCTCGCGAGGATCGCGAGCAGCGGGATGACGCCGCCCAGGGTGAAGGAGACGAGCGAAGCGAGCGCCGCCCCGAGCGGCGAGACGACCGTGCCCTGCTCGACCCCGTGGCGGAAGCGGGTGTGGGCGGTCAGCGCGTCGCGGCGCTCCATGGAGTCGGCGACCTCGCCCACCACGTCCTCCGGGATCCCGGTCTCCACGAGTGCCTCGACGAGGGCGTCGTGCTCGGCGGCGGGGTCCGCGGCGAGCTCGCGCCGGGTGCGCTCGATGAGGGCCCGGTCGGTGTCGCGCTGCGTGGAGACCGAGACGTACTCGCCCATCGCCATGGACAGCGCCCCTGCGATGAGGGCGGCGAGACCGGCCACGAGCAGCCACTGGATGTCGGTGGTGGCGCCGGCGACCCCGACGGCGAGGCCCGCGACGGAGACGATGCCGTCGTTCGCGCCGAGCACCCCGGCGCGCAGCTGGTTGACGCGGTCCGAGCGTCCGGAGCGCTCATCGGCGTGGTCGCGCTCGGTCGGCGTGGTCGGCGTGGTCGGCGTGGTCGGTGCGGTCGGTGCGGTCGGCGTGGTCGGCGCGGCCGACGGGGTCCGCGCGGAGGGCGTTCTCGAAGGGGCGGCGGAGGGGGCGCGAGGGGGCAGGTCGACGAGGCTCATGCCCCGAGAATAGTTTCTGGACTAAGTCCAATCAAGCAAGGCAAGGCTACCCTGACCTGCGAGAACAGGTGAGGGTAGCCTCGCCGAACCGGCGTCCCGACGGGCTGTCAGCCCCGCGCGGCGGGCCGGGAGGGCCACCACATGCGGTCGCCGACCAGGGCGAACAGCGCCGGCACCAGGACGGTGCGCACCAGCACCGTGTCCAGCAGCACGCCGAGTCCCACGATGAGGCCGAGCTGGCCGAGCACCACCAGCGGCAGCACCCCGAGCGCCGCGAACACCGCCGCGAGCACCACGCCCGCGCTCGTGATCACCACGCCGGTCGAGCCGACCGCCCGCACCATCCCGTGCGCGGTGCCGTGCTCCTCGGCCTCGTGGCGGGCCCGGTGGACCAGGAAGATCGTGTAGTCCACGCCGAGGGCCACCAGGAACAGGAAGGCCAGCAGCGGCACGGTGACGTCCAGCGCCGGGATGTCCAGCGCGAGCCGCCCCACCCAGAGCCCCAGGCCGACCGCGGAGACGGCGCTGGCGACGTTGACGGCGAGCAGCACGAGCGGCGCGACCACGGCGCGCAGCAGCCCGATCAGCACCAGCAGCACCACCACGAGGATCATCGGGGCGACGACGAGCAGGTCACGGGCGGAGTCCGTGCGCACGTCCAGGGCGCTCGCCGTGGTGCCGCCGACCAGGGCGTCCGGCCCGATCTGCGCGTGGAGGGCGTCGCGCAGGTCCTCGACCTCGGCGATCGCCGCCGGGGACTCGGGCTCGGCGGAGCCGACAGCGGAGAGCACCGCCCAGCCCTCGGGTGTGGACCCCGAGACGGAGGCGCGCTCGATGCCGGGGACGTCCTCGGCCAGGGCGACGGCGGCGTCGGCCTCCGCCTCGGGCACGACGATCCGGTGCGGGGCGCTCTCGCCGGCCCCGTAGTGCTCTGCCATCACCGCGAAGCCGGTCGCGGACTCGTTGGCGGAGGCGAACTGCTCGTCCTGGGACAGACCCACGCCGGTGCCGATCAGGCCGGTCGCGAACACGCCCATCATCACGAGGGCGCCGAGCACGGAGACCAGCGGGCGGCGGGTGACGGCGCGGGCGACGGCCGCGAAGGGGCCGTGCTCGGCGTCGTCGCGGCGCTCGGCGGCGCCCTCCGGTCGGGGCACGAAGGGCCAGAACACCTTCCGTCCGACGATCGCGAGCAGGGCGGTGAGCGGGAAGAGCACGGCCACGAGCGCGACCAGCAGCCCGGCCGCCGCGGCGATCCCCAGACCGCGCGTGGCGGGCATGACCGCGGTGAGCAGGGTCAGCAGAGCGAGGACCACGGTGACGTTCGAGGCGATGATCGCCGGGACGGTGCGCCGCCAGGCGTGGGCCAGCGCGGCGCGGTGGTCGTCGCTCTCGTGCAGCTCCTCGCGGTAGCGGGAGATGAGCAGCAGGGCGTAGTTGGTGCCCGCGCCGAACACGAGCACACTGATCACGCCCGCGTCGAAGGCGAGGGAGAACCGCTCGCCGAGCATCGAGGTGAGGGCGCCTGCGGCGCCGTCGGCGAGGGCGACGACCAGCAGCGGCACGAGCCACAGGATCGGGGAGCGGTAGGTGAGGAGCAGCAGCGCCGCGACCACGGCGATCGTCACGGCGAGCAGGGTGAAGTTCGCGCCGGCGAAGGCGCCGCGGATGTCGGAGCCGACGGCGGGTCCGCCGGTCACGGAGACCTCCAGCTGCTCCGGGGCGGCATCGCGCGCGGCCGAGCGCAGGTCGGAGATCATCGCGTCGATCTCGTCGTCCTCCGCCTCGGAGTCGACGGTGGTCATCACGAGATCGGCCTCGCCGTCCTCGGCGGGCATGGGGCCCGCGGCGTCCCGGCCGGAGGTCTGCGCGAGCGCGTCGGAGATCTCCTGGATCCCGGACGCGTCGGCCTCGGTGAGCTCCCCGCCGTCGGCGCGCGTGACCACGGCGAAGACGGGCTGGTAGCGGGCGCCCTCCATGGTCTCGGCGAGCGCGGCGGCGCGCGAGGACTCGGAGGTCTCGGGCAGGGCATCCATCCCGGCGGCGGGGCCGGCGCCGCGCAGGCCGCCTGCCATTCCCACCAGCAGCAGCGCGAAGAGCGCGAGAACCAGCCAGGCGGAGCGCCGTCCGGTCAGCAGCTCCGCGAGGCGGGCCCCGGGACCGGTCTCGGTCGCGGCGGCCTCGGTCCTGGCGGAGTCGGGGCCCGAGGGCGCGGGGTCGGCCCGGTGGCTGTGCTGCGGGGCGGGCGCTGGTGCGGTCACGATGATCCCTTCCTGAGCGCGCCGACGTGGGCGGCGCGGCTGGAGCGGCGGAGGTGGGGGCGGGCGCAGATCGTGCGCCGGCCGGCGAGTCCACGCTAGGAACGGCCTCGGCGGCGGGGATCAACCTTTCGATGGATCTCGGCTCGTCCTCGCCGGCGGCCAGCCGGCCCGTCGCAGGCACGCTCTACGCTCTGTCCATGACCCCGCGTCACCTGGCCTCCGCCCGGATCCTCGCCCAGGGCCTCGCCGGCCCGCCGCGCACCGACAGCCCCGTCGAGGTGGCCCGCGCCTTCGCGGCGAGCCAGGGCCAGGACCTGCCCGGCGTGCTCTCCTCCCTCGCCCTGCGCAGCGGCGGCCGGATCGAGCCCGTTCTCGCCGCCTTCGACGACGGGCAGATCGTGCGCGGCTACCCGATGCGCGGCACCGTCTTCGCCGTCGCGGCCGACACCCTCGCCTGGCTCACCGAGCTGTGCGTCGACGGTCCGCTGCGCGCCGCGATCGCCAGGCGCCCGCAGCTCGGCCTCGACGAGGCGCAGACCGAGCGGGCCCGGGAGGTGCTCGAGGAGGTCGCCGCCCCGCACTCAGGACCCGGAGGGAGGGGGATCCTGCGCGCCGAGCTGCGCACGGCCTGGGAGGAGGCGGGCCTGGCGTGGGAGGGAGGCCGCGGCTACCACCTGCTGGCCGAGCTGATCTCCATGGGCCACGCCTGCTACGGGCCGTGGCGCGAGAAGGAGACCGCCGTGGTGCTCGCCCGCACCTGGCTCCCTCCCGGGACCGACCTCGAGGGCGCCTTCAACGGCGACCGCACCGCCGCCGCGGCCGAGCTCGCCCGGCGCTATCTCACCTCCCGCGGCCCGGCGGGGGAGCGTGACCTCGCCTGGTTCTCGAAGCTGCCCCTGGGGCTGCTGCGCGCGGCGCTGCCGCAGGTCGAGGCCCAGCTCGAGAGCGGCTTCGCGGATGCCGACGGCCGACTCCACGCCCGCGCCGAGGACGCCCGCGGCGGGGACGGCGAGCGGGTGTTCTGGCGGCCCGGTCTGCTCGAGGAGCATGCGGCGCTCGAGAAGGAGGCCCTGAAGGAGCTGCTGCTGCCGGGCTTCGACGAGCTGGTGCTCGGCTACCGCGACCGGCTCTACCTCATGGACCAGGCGCGCCACGACGCGATCACGCCGGGCAACAACGGGGTCTTCCGCCGCACGGCCCTGCGCCGCGGCGAAGTGGTGGGGACCTGGGCCCCCAAGGGCTCCGGGGCACGACGTCGGCTGGACCTGACGGCGCTGCGCCCCGTGAGCGAGGCCCAGCACGGGCGGTTCGCGCGGCTCTTCGACGCCTTCCCGTTCCCGGGCTGAGCGCGGCGGGCACCCCGGCCCGGCCCAGGTGCCCGTGGTGGAATGAGGTCCATGGACAGACCCAGCTACGGCTACAGCGCCTCCGACGCCCCACCGCCGCAGGGCCCGAGCGACGGGCCGGCCGAGCAGCCGGTGTGCCCGCGCCATCCCGACCGGGTGAGCTACGTGCGGTGCAAACGCTGCGACCGCCCGGCCTGCCCCGACTGCCAGCGCCCCACCGACGTGGGCGTGCTGTGCGTGGACTGCGAGCGGGAGCTGTCCCGCAGGCAGGCCTCGACCCGCCCGCGCACCGCGATGGGCGGTCAGATGGGCGGCGGACCGCCCGTGGTGACCTACACGCTGATCGGCCTGTGCGTGCTCGCCTTCGCCGGGCAGACCCTCGCCCCGCAGATCGTCGAGCAGTGGGGGATCTTCGCCCCCTTCCGCGCCCTGGCCATGCCGTGGACCTTCCTCACCGCGGGCTTCCTCCACGGCGGCGTGCTCCACCTGGCGCTGAACATGTACGCGCTGTGGATCATGGGCCAGTTCCTCGAGCGGACGCTCGGCCCCGTGCGCTTCGCGGCGCTGTTCCTGGTCTCCGTGCTCGGCGGGCACACCGCCGTGTACGTGATCGCCGACCCGATGGGCTACTCCTGGCTCACCGGCACCGTCGGTGCCAGCGGCGGCGTGTTCGGCCTGTTCGCGGCGGCATTCATCGTCAACAGGCGCATGGGCGGGCAGGTCGCGCAGATCGGCGTGCTCATCGCGCTGAACCTGCTGATCACCTTCACCGTCCCGAACATCTCCTGGCAGGGGCACCTGGGCGGGCTCGTGCTCGGAGCGGCGCTCACCGCAGGCATGTACGCGCTGCGGCCGAAGGCGAGTCCGGGGGCGGACCGCCAGGCCCTCGCCCGCCGCTCCGCCCTCGTGCACGGGGCGCTGGTCGCGGCCGCGGTGCTGCTGTGCGTGGTGCTCGTCGCGGTCAAGACCGTGCTGGTCCTCGGCGGCTGACCGGGCGGGGCCTGGCTGCCGCACGACCGCCGGGCCCCCATGGCGCCTCTGCTCCGTCCTCCCGGCACGAACTACATCGATGTGGTTTTCCCCAGCTGTGGAGAGAATTGTGGATAACCCGCCACGGCATTGGGGATGACGCGCTCTGAGTGTGGACAAGTGACGGATTGCTGTGGACGGACGGTGGGGGCGGCGGCGCCCCTATACACCCTCTTCGGCGCGTCCGCAGTCCGTCTCCCACACTCCTCCCCGCCGGTCCTGCGCCGCACGCGGCGGGACCTGACGTGGCGAAGCCAGCGATGTGACGTTTCTGACCTGCAGTGATGCGGGTCCGCGGGAAGCGTCCCGAGCGGGCGGAGGTCGAAGCGTCCGACGCCGTCGCGAGCGAGGCCCGATGACCACGACACGCCCGGGATCTCGCTCGCACGTGCAGAACTACAGGGTTGTCATTCCTCCACCACTGTGGAGAACGTTGTGGATAACTCGGATGTGGACGTGGACGACGGGATGTGCACAGCCCTCGCGGACAGAGTTTCCACCGCGTCACGGGGAGCGGGGTTGACACAGCGGCCGCCCCGGGGGAAGGAGCTGTGCGTCGCCGGCGCGGGAGTGCGAGGCGAACAGCGGCCGTCGCGAGCGACGGCTCAGTGCTCGGCTCCGCCCGCGAGACGCACATCGGCCACGGTCTCCCGAGACACCTCGACGGCGCGCACCAGGGCCCGGGCCGCCGTGGGGGAGTCGACCACGTCGGCCGAGGGCACGTGCACGAACCCGCCCCGCACCTCCGCCAGCTCCGGATCCGTGGCCAGCAGGTGCTGCAGCGAGTAGAAGACGTCGTTGCACACATAGGTGCCCGCGGTCTGCGAGACGGCGGCGGGCACCCCGTCGGCCGCGAGCGCGGCGACGATCGCCTTGATCGGGAGCGTGGAGAAGTGCCCGACGGGCCCGCCGGGCACGACCGGCTCGTCCACGGGGCTCGCCCCGGCGTTGTCGGGGATCCGTGCGTCGCGGATGTTGATCGCGACGCGCTCCGGGGTGATCGCGGTGCGGCCCGCCGCGAGCCCGACGGCGATCACCAGGCGCGGGCGCAGGCTGCGCACGGCCTCCGCGAGCAGCTCGGAGGCGGCGCCGAACTCGACCGGCAGCTCGACCCCCTCCGCGTCGATGCCGCGCGCGACGAGGGCGGGGACCGCCTCCCGCACCGCCTCCCAGGACTCGTTCGTCGCCGCGCTGTCGAAGGGGGCGAAGCCGGTCAGCAGCACGTCGGTCGTCATGGAGCCAGCCTAAGCGCCTGCCGGGCAGGACCGACGCCCGCGGTGTCGCCCGGAAATCCCTCGTGCCCTCGCGCACCCTCCTCTACCCTGAGCCGATGCCGACGCACCAGGACCTCGCCGCTCTGTACCCGCCCCTCGGCCTCGTCGTCCGCGCCGGGGACCTCACGCTGCGCCCGCTGTCCGACGAGGACCTGCCCGAGTACGCGGCGCTGATCCGTCGGCCGATCTTCGAGGACGAGGACTCCCCGCAGGTGTTCCCCTGGTACCGGGCCGAGCCCGAGGAGCGGGTCCACAACGCGCTCGTCTTCCAATGGCGGCTGCGCAGCGAGATCGACCCCGAAGGCTGGACCCTCACGATGGGCGTGTGGACGCAGGGGCGCCTGATCGGCTGCCAGGACATGTCCGCCTCGCGCTTCGCGGAACGACGCGTGGTCAGCTCCGGCTCGTGGCTCACCCTCGACGCCCATGGCAACGGATACGGGAAGCTCATGCGCCAGGCGATGCTGACGCTCGCCTTCGACCACCTCGGGGCGACGCGGGCTGAGTCGCTCGCCGCCGTGGGGAACGCCCAGTCCTTCGGGGTCTCGCGAGGCTGCGGCTACGTCGACAACGGCACGAAGGTCTCCACGCTGCCCGGCCCGCCCGTCGAGGAGCAGCGCTTCCTCGTCACTCCGGAGCTGTTCCGTCGGCCGGATGTGCCGGTGGAGGTCGAGGGGCTCACGCCCGCGCTGCGGCAGATGCTCGGCGCCGACGGGATCTGACATAACGGCGCCGGATGACGTTCCCGCGAGAACGTCATCCGGCGCCGTCATGTCAGGACCGGCTCAGCAGTAGGCGGTCGTCGAGGTGCTGCGGACGTAGGTCTTGGTGGCCTTCTTCCGCACGCCCTTGTACTTGCAGGACTCCAGCAGCTTGCCCTTGTTGGTGTACAGCCGCGCGGTGTCGCCGGTGTTGTTCCAGATGTAGCTGGACTTGTTCCAGTACTTGGTCTTCGTGGTGTTCTTCCCCTTGCCGGACCGGATCGTGAGGGTCTTGCCGGGGGCGAGCTTCGTGCCCTTGGGGAAGGTGAACTTCTGGGGGCCGTTGTCACGGATCACGTAGCCGCTGAGCGTGAGGGTCTTCTTCCCGGTGTTCTTCACCTGGATGTACTCCCTCACGTAGTAGCTGTTCTTGGAGTAGTCCCGGCCGGGCGGGTCGTAGTACACCTTCACGATGTCCAGCGGCTTCTTCACCGCGGCCTCCGCCGCGGGAGGAGCGATCGCGAGGGGGACGGCGACCACGAGCGCGGCGAGCAGCAGGGCCAGGAATCGGGCGCGCGAGAGCAGGGGCATGTGCATGGGTGACCTCTGAGGGGAACGGGATCCGCGGGTGACGGCCGGGGTTCCGGCTCTCCTCAGGATCGGGTCCGATGGGGATGAGGGGAATATAGCCCGCTCCCGCCCCGACGGGAAGAGATTCCCGACACCTGCCCGGCGGTGTGCGTCACAGGCCCGGCCCGGCCGTGCCGTTCCTGGTCAGCGCCGGGACCGAGGTCCCGGCGCCGCCGTGCTAGATCGACTCCTGCCACGCCTGGTAGAGCGCCGCGAAGCGGCCGCCGGCGGCGACGAGCTCCGTCGGGGAGCCGTCCTCGACGACCTGCCCGTCGTGCACCACCAGCACCCGGTCCGCGATCATCACGGTGGTGAGGCGGTGGGCGATGATCAGCGAGGTGCGCTTGCCGAGCAGCTTCGTCAGCCCCTCCTGCACCATCCGCTCCGAGGGGATGTCCAGCGAACTGGTCGCCTCGTCCAGGATCAGCACGCGCGGGTCGGCGAGGAAGGCGCGGGCGAAGGAGATCAGCTGCCGCTGACCGGCCGAGACGCGGCCGCCGCGCTTGTTCACGTCGGTGTCGTAGCCGTAGGGGAGCTTCTCGATGAACTCGTCGGCCCCGATCGCGCGGGCCGCCGCCTCGATCTCCTCGCGGGACGCCCCCGGCTTGCCGAGCGCGATGTTGTCCGCGACGGTGCCGGAGAACAGGTACGCCTCCTGCGTGACCATGACGATGTTGCGGGTGAGGTCCTCCATGGAGATGTCCCGCAGGTCCACGCCGTCCAGGGTCACGGCGCCCTCGGTCGCGTCGTAGAAGCGGGCGATGAGCTTCGCGACCGTGGACTTGCCGGCCCCGGTCTGCCCCACCAGCGCGATCGTCTGCCCGGCCGGGATGTGCAGGTCCATCGGCCGCAGCACGAGCGGCCCGTCGGCCGTGTACCGGAAGGAGACGTCCTCGAAGTCGACCGCGCCGTCCGAGGCGGGAAGGGGCGTCGGCTCCGGGGACTCCTTCACGTGCGGCTGCACGGCCAGGAGGTTCGCGATCTTCTCGAGCGCCGCGACCGCGGACTGGAAGGCGTTGTAGAAGTTCGCGATCTCGTCGACCGGCTGGAAGAAGCGGCGCGAGTAGAGCACGAGCGCGACCAGCACGCCCACCTGCAGGTCGCCGTTCAGCACCCGGAAGCCGCCCACCACCAGCACCGCGGCGATGGTGACATTGGCGAGCACGCGCAGCGCCGGCTGGTAGATGCCGAAGACGTTGATCGAGCGCATCGACGCATCGCGGTAGTCCTGGGCGAGGGTGTCGAACTCGGCCTGGTTGCGCCCCTCCTTGCGGAAGGCCTTCACGGCGCGGATCCCGGCCATCGCCTCGACGAAGTGGACGATCAGCCGCGCCGAGTGGGTGCGGATCGCGCGGTACTCGATGCTCGAGCGCTTCTGGAACCACACCGTCAGCGCCACGCACGGGATCAGCATCAGCAGCATGACCAGGCCCGTCACCGGGTCCATGCCGACGATCAGCACGATCGTGAACACCATCGACAGCGAGGCGCCGACCATCACGTTCACGCCCGAGTCCAGCAGCTCCCGCAGGGCCTCCATGTCGGAGGTCTGCCTCGAGACGATCCGGCCGGAGGTGTAGGACTCGTGGAACTCGAGGTCCTGCTTCTGGGTGAAGCGGAAGACCTTCCGTCGCAGCGCGAGCAGCATCCGCTGGCCGACGACGACCGACTGGCGCACGTACCCGAAGGTCAGCGCGCCTCCGATGATCGCGGCGCCGACGGCGAGGGCCGCGGCCTGGAAGGCGGGCCAGGGGTTCCCGTCCAGCAGCGAGGGCAGGCCGTGGTCGATGCCCCAGGCGATGATCGCCGGGCCCGCGACGACGGCGAGCTGCGCGATCACGACCATCACGGCCATGACCGCGAACTGGCCCTTGACCGGGGAGATCAGCTCCCCGAGCAGGGCGAAGGAGCGCTTGCGGGAGACCTTGGCCTCCGCGGCGGTGAGATTGCCGCCGTCGGCGCCGTCCTGGTCGAGCGGTGCGGTGGTGGTCATCGGCCCTCCTCCTGGATGGCGCGGAGCTCGAGCTCCCCGGTGAGCGTCTCGATGTCCTGGTCGCGGCGGCGCTCCTCCTCCTGATTCGCGATCACCCAGCGGTAGCGGGCGGAACTCCCCATCAGCTCGGCGTGGGTGCCGACGGCGACCACCCTCCCGTCGTCCAGCAGCGCGACCCGGTCGGCGAGCGCGACGGTCGAGGTGCGGTGGGCGACGATCAGGGTGGTGGTGCCCTCGAGCACCTCGCGCAGGCGCGCGGTGACGGTCTCCTCCGTCTTGGTGTCCAGGGCGGAGAGCGGATCGTCCAGCAGCAGCACGGCGGGCTTCGCGGCGATCGCGCGGGCGAGCGCGAGGCGCTGGCGCTGCCCGCCCGAGAGGCTCATGCCCTCCTCGCCGATGCGGGTGTCGACCCCGTCCGGCAGCTCGTAGGCGTAGGTCGCGTCCGCCGTGCGCAGCGCGAGGTGCAGCAGATCCTCGGCCTGCTCCGGGCTGAGCGAGGGATCGGCCCCGAGCAGCACGTTGTCCCGCACCGAGTCGGAGAACAGCGTCGCGTCCTCGAAGGCGACGGCGGTGAGGGTGCGCAGCGTGGTGAGGTCCATGTCGCGGATGTCCACGCCGTCGATCATGATGGTGCCGGAGTCGATGTCGTACAGCCGGGGCACCAGCTGCAGCAGCGTGGACTTGCCACTGCCGGTCACGCCCACCAGCGCCATCGTCTCGCCGGGGCGGATGTCGAGATCCACGCCGTCGAGCACGTCGCCGACGTGGTCCGGCGCGTCGGCGTAGCGGAAGTGCACGTCGCTCAGGTGCACGGCCCCGGTCGCGGCGGCGGGGTCGACGTGCGCCGGATCGGCGGGGGAGACGATCGTGTTCTCGGTGTCCATCACCTCGTAGTGACGGTCCAGCGCCGTGGTCGCGTTCACGGCCTGCCCGAGCAGCATGCCGAGCATCCGCACAGGGCCGACGACGAGCGTCGCGGTCGCGAAGTACGAGGCCAGCTGGCCGGTGGTGATGTCCCCGTTCGCGGTCAGGTGCAGGCCCACCAGCAGCGCCACGCCGAGCGCGGCCTCGGGGAGCATGAACATGAACATGTCGAAGCGGGCGATCGCGGTGGCCTTGCGCACCTCGGTGCGGCGCAGCTCCTCGGCCTGCTCGGTGAAGTCCTCGAGCGCCGTCGGCCCGCGGCCGAAGGCCTTGAGCACGCGGATGCCCTGCACGGACTGCTCGATCGTGGTGGCGAGGTCGCCGTTCTGGTCCTGGGATCGGCGGGAGAGGACGGAGAAGGAGCGGTTGAAGCGGTAGGCGATGATCGACACGGGCACCGCGGCGATGAAGAAGATCAGCGCCAGGACCGCGCTGGAGCGGATCAGCAGCACCATGCCCACGGTCACCGTGACGACATTGGTGACCGCCATGATCATGCCGAAGGCGATCCAGCGGCGGATCTGGTTGATGTCGCTCATCATGCGCGAGAGCAGCTGGCCGGAGCCCCAGCCGTCGTGGAAGGTGACGGGGAGGTTCTGGACCTTCTCGTAGAAGTGGACGCGGATCTGCTTCTCGACGGTGGTCGAGGGGGCGACCGCGAAGGTGCGGCGCAGCCAGATCAGGGTGGCCTCGACGATGCCGAGGCCCAGCACGATCGCGCCGCCGGTCCAGATGGTGATGGCGGTGGCGTCGCTGCCGAGGCGGTTGACGATGAACTCGAGGACCTGCGGGATCATGAGCGCCACGATCGACGCGGTCATGGCGCTGAGCAGGCCGAGGAAGAGGCGGATTCGGATGGGGCGGACCGTCTGCCAGAGGCGGCTCATGGTGCCGAGCATGGGGAAAGGGATCCTCAGGGGTGTGCTGCCCCGACGTTCGGGGACGAGGACTTAGCCTAGTCAACTATTCGCCCGGGAGACAGCGCATTCCGGACACAGTCCGGCGACGAAGGGGGCGGATGCGGGTCCGCCCCGGGCTCAGGCCTCCGGCTCGGCGGGGATCCAGTCGCTGTATGCGGCGTCGGACAGCAGCGCCGAGGCGGTCGCGGAGGCGGCGGTGACCGTGAGGACCGCGGGCCAGGCGCCGATCTTCTTCGCCAGCGGGTGGGAGAGCCCGAAGCCGAGCACGTAGGTCGCGCCGAGCACGGCGGTGGTCGCGGGGCCGCGGCGTGCCAGCCAGGTGCGGCCCGCGTAGAGACCCGCCGCGGCGAGGACCACGCCGCCGAGCGGGCGGATGCCGGTCTCCCGTGCGGTGAGCCAGCCGCCGAGCAGCCCGGCGGCGACGACGGGGGCGGTCTTCACGGACTCGGCGGGCTTGATCGCGGTGCTCATGGGAGCGAGCCTACGACGTGGGCCGTCTGCGGTGAGCACTCAACATTTGCCTGTCGCCCCGGCACTATTTGCGTGGACGGAGCCATCGCTCGAGGTCATGAGCACTCTAGTTCGGCCAGGGGAAGGCGAGGATTTGCGCAGAGCGCCTCGGGGATGTGCGCGGAGCCTCGCTCAGCGCACCACCGCGAGGCCGTGCGCGGGCACCGTCCCCTCGGCAGCAGGGCCGACGGCGTCGAGCATGTCCGCGCCGCTGACCGCCTCGAGCACCTCGCCCGGGGCGGGGGCGTCCTCCTCGCCGAGGTTCAGCACCAGGGTGAGCGGGGCGGGGCGCTCGCCGGTCGCGTCGGCGCCGGCCGTGGAGTCGGCCGTCGGGGTCAGCACGATCTGCGCCCACCGGTTCGTCAGCGTCGCCTCGTCCACGGCGACCGAGGCGGTCGCGAGCCACCGCTCGCGCCGACGCAGGGAGAGCAGCCGACGGTGCACCTCGAGGATCCGTCCGGCCGCCTCGGGGGCGAGCAGCTGCAGGGAGCGGGGCGCCTCGCCGCCCGCATCGGCGGCCTCGTGCGCGGCGAGGACCTCGTCGGGCGAGGAGGGGAACCAGGGCCGGATCGCGTCGTCGCCGCCGGCGCGCTCCTCCTTCACGGCCGCGGCCCCGAACTCGTCCCCGGCGTAGAGGGCGGGGACGCCGGGCAGCAGCGCGAGCAGCGCGATCGCGGCGGCGAGATCCCGGCCGTCGGGGAGCTGGGAGGCGATGCGGGTGGTGTCGTGGTTGCCCACGAAGGTCAGCGGCAGGCCGCCGGACCCCGCCGCCCGGAACCGTGCGAGGAAGTCCTCGTGCCGACCCAGCGCATGGGCGAGCTCGAAGAGGTTCCCCTCGCGCACCGAGGACCAGATCGCCTTCCACAGCTCGTACTGCGTGATCGAGTCCGCGCCGGAGCCGGCGGCGAAGGCGGGGTAGTCGCCGTGGATCACCTCGCCGAGGATCCACGCCTCCGGGTGCGCGGCCCGGACCCGCTCCAGGATCGGCGCCCATGCCTCGGCGCCCGCGGCGTACATCGCGTCCAGACGCCATCCGTCGGCCCCGCGCTCGAGCCAGCGGCCCATGATCTCCACGATCCGGTCCTGGATGACGGGATCGGTCAGGTCGACCTCGACGAGGTCGTCGTTGCCCTCGAAGCCGTAGGGGCTCGTGCCCGACCAGCGGATCCGGTCGCCCTCCTCGGTGCCGGGCCCGGCGGCGATCGCGCGGCGCGCGGTGGGGTGGAGGCGGGAGATGTGGTTGAAGACCCCATCGAGCACGAGGCGGATCCCGCGCTCGCGGCAGCCCGCCACCAGCGCGTCGAAGTCCTCCTCGTCGCCGAGCCGCGGGTCGAGCCGGCGGTGCTCGAGGGTGTCGTAGCCGTGGGAGACCGAGTCGAAGACCGGGTTCAGCAGCAGCACGTTCGCCCCGAGGGAGACGAGGTGGTCGAGCCACCCGGTCAGCCGGCGCAGTCGATGGACGACGTTCTCCCCGTCGGCCCCGCCGTAGCCCTCACCGGTGAGGTCCTCGCGATGGCGCGGCGCGCCGCAGAAGCCCAGCGGGTACACCTGCCAGCAGATCGCGTCGCGGATCCAGGCGGGTGCGGCGTGCGGCGCGGGCGCGGCGGGGGAGGTGTCGGTCATGTCGCCATCGTAGGCACGGCCGCCCGCATCCCCGTTCGGCGGCAGGACCTGAGCGGCAGGTGCGATGCTGGGGGTCCCGCTCACCGAGGAGAGACATGATCCGACTGCGCACCGACTTCTTCGCCGAGTCCCTCGGCATGGGCACCTCGATGGTGGTGCTGATGCCGCAGGCCGCCGCCGGCATCGGGATGGACGGCGCCGACGCCCCGGCCGCCGCGGCCGACGGACCGGGCGTGCCGGTGCTCTACCTCCTCCATGGCCTCAGCGACGACTGCACCATCTGGGAGCGCCGCACCTCGATCGAGCGCTACGCGACCGAGAAGGGGATCGCCGTGGTGATGCCCGAGGTGCGCCGCTCCTTCTACGCCGACGAGGCGGTGGGCGAGAAGTACTGGACCTTCGTCGCCGAGGAGCTGCCGCAGATCGTCGCGCGCACCTTCCGCGTCTCCACCGCCCGGGAGGACACCTTCGTGGCGGGCCTGTCCATGGGCGGCTTCGGGGCGTTCAAGCTCGCGCTGAACCGGCCCGACCGCTTCGCGGCCGCGGCGAGCCTGTCCGGGGCGGTGGACCCCGCGACGCTGTCGCTCGAGCTGAACACGGGCCACCTCGCCGAGCGGGTCTGGGGCGGGCGCGACATCGCCGGCACCGACGACGACCTGATCGGTCGCCTCCGCGCCGCCGACCCCGCCGCGCTGCCCGCCCTCTTCCTCGACTGCGGCACCGAGGACCAGCTGATCGGCCAGAACGAACGCTTCCTCTCAGCGGCCGACGAGGCGGGCGTGCAGGTCACCTCCCGTCTCCGCCCCGGCGCGCACACCTGGGAGTTCTGGGACGAGGGCATCCAGGACGTGCTGGACTGGCTGCCGCTGCGGGGCTGAGCCGGTCGGGACGGACGCCCCGTCGGCCGAGGCGCGCGGTCCGGCAGGATGGGCGGGAGTCCACCGGCCGGCATCGCCGTCGGCCGTTCGCGCATCGAGGGGATCCCATGGCCGTCTTCGCCGTCACCTACACCTACACCGACGACACCCAGCGGGTCGCGACCTTCCGGCCGGAGCACCGCGAGCACCTCGCGGAGCTGCACCGCGAGGGCACGCTGCTGCTGTCGGGGCCGCTGGACGACGGCTCGACCGCACTGCTGGTCGTCGTCGCGGACTCGGTCGAGGACGCGCTCGCGAAGCTCGACGGGGACCCCTTCAAGCGAGAGCGCGTCATCGTCGACCGCGTCGCCCGCGCCTGGAACGTCGTGATCGGCGAGCTGCCCGGCGCCTGAGCGCCGCTGCAGCTCAGGCGCCGGAACGGGCTGATCTGCCCGGCGTCCGGCCGGCCGCGCGAGCGGCGGCGCGTCAGATCAGGGGCGCGGGCCGTCGTCGGCCGACGGGCCGGTGGGACCCGGCCCGGCAGGATCGCCCGGGGAGCCGGGCCGACGGGCCTCGTCCTGGAAGGCGAACAGCTCCGAGGCGTTGTCGATGTGCGCGGCGTCCTCGCCCTGGAGCGCGAGGGGGAGCATCCGCTCGCCGCCGTAACGGGCCAGCAGCTCCTGCGCTGCGGGGTCCTTGAACACGTTCACCCAGGCCAGGTCCTCGCGGGGGCTGCGGAGCGCCGCCTGGAGCCGGGCCGAGCCCGGATCGCCCGGCGCCCATAGCACGATCGTCACGTGCTTCCCCTCCGCCGCCCGCGCCTGGGCCTGCGCCTCGGCGAGCGGGGTGTGCGGGCCGGAGCGCAGCGGACTCGTCCAGTACGCCATGAACAGGGAGAACACACCGACAGCGACCGCGGCGATCCACTGGTCGGCGATCACCATCAGTCCCGTCGCGAGCGCGCCGCCGACGAGCATCAGGGTAGGCCGGAGCCATGCTCTCGCGGGCACGCGGGCGGGCGCGGGGTCGGGGACGGGACCGGAGTCAGACATCTGCTCAGGGTACGGGGGCGGCCTGGGGAAGGCCTCTGCAGGAACGGGACTCCAGCGGCACGCCACGACGCTCAGCTCCGGAGCGTGCCGCTGGAGTCCCGTCTGTGCCGACGACTCGGCCGCCGCGGTGCAGAGGCGGGGCGCTCCGGGCAGGGGTCGTGATCGGCGCGCCGGGTCGGCGTCAGATCATCGCGGCGGTGGCGAGACGCTCCGTGGTCTGCGCCGACAGGGCGTCCTTCAGTGCGGCGACGGCGGGGATCGACAGCGCCCCGCGGCGGTTGATCAGCCCGATCATGCGGTCGTCGAGATCCGGCAGGTGGCGCACCACCAGGTCCTCCCGCGGAGGGGCCGCCTCGAGGGTGGTCTCCGGCATGAGCGCGACGCCGCCGCCGTGCGTGATCAGCCGCTGCACCACGATCGAGTCGTCCGTCGAGTGGCGCACCTTCGGCGTGAACCCGGCACGGCGCGCGCTCGAGAGCAGGTTCGCCCGGCATCGCTCGCAGCCCGCGATCCACGGCTCCTCGGCGAGGTCGCCGAGCGTGAGGTCGGGGTCCTGGGCGCGGGGGTGGTCCGCCGGGAGCATCGCCATGACGCGGTCCTCCATCAGCGGGGTCCACTCCAGCGTGCCCTCGTCGCCGATGTCGCTGCAGGGGTAGCGGAACACGAGGGCGAGGTCGAGGTCACCCTCGCGCACGGCCGGTACCGCGTCCGGCGGCTCGAGCTCGGAGAAGGTGACGTCGAGGTCCGGGGCGGTCTCGGCCAGCCGCGCGAGCACGGGCGGCAGCAGCACCGCCGCGGCCGACGGGAAGGTCCCGAAGCGCACCGTCCCGCGGCGCAGCGCCGTGATGTCGGCGAGCTCCTCCTCCGCGGCGTGCAGCTGCGCCGCGATCGCCTCGGCGTGCAGGGCCAGGCGCGCGCCGGCCTCCGTGGGGGTGATGCCGGAGGAGGAGCGCAGCAGCAGCTGGGTGCCCACCTCCTTCTCGAGCGCGGCGAGGTGCTGGGAGACGGCGGGCTGGGTCCAGCCCAGCTCGCGCGCCCCGGCGCCGATCGATCCGTTGCGCACCACGGTGCGGAAGATGAGAAGCCTGCGGGGGTCCATGACATCCATGCTAGTCGCCGGTGGCAAGCCTGGCTTATGACTTCGCCGACGGCGTTCTGGGCGGTTCGGGGGTGGTGGGGGAGTCGGTGGCTCGGTGGCTGCAGGGAGAGGAGGGCGGGAGCGGCGGAGGCCGCCGTGCGAGCCCGCGTGACGAGGCACCCTCAGCGTCCGGTCAGCAAAGATGGGGCTATCGCCACCTGATACGCCCACCTTTGCTGACCGGACGAGTCCCCGCGCCGGGAACGCCCCGCCTCGGCGCCGGGTGCGGCCCCGCCCCGCCCCGCCCCGCGCCGGGAACGCCCCGTGCCCGGCCCGTCCGGCCGGTCAGACCGGCTGCAGGCCCAGGTTCTCCCGCAGCGTCGTGCCCGCGTACTCGCTCGGGTAGACGCCCCTCTCCTGCAGTCGCGGGATGAGGTGGTCGACGATGTCGTCGAGCCCCGAGGGGATCAGCCAGGGCGTGATGTTCAGGCCGTCGATCGCGCCGAGTCGGGCGAACTCCACGAGTCGGTCCGCGACCTGGTCGTAGCTGCCGGTGAAGGTGCCGCGGCGAGCGCCGGCCCTCCCGCGTGCGAACTCGAGGATCGACTGGCCCTTCTCCGCCGCCTCCTCGCGCCAGGCGCGGGTGAGCTCCTCGGCCTTGGCGAACTGGAAGCCGGCGCCGCGGGTCACGCCGGACTCGGCGACCTCCGGCGGCACGTCGGGCAGGGGACCGTCGGGGTCGAAGCCCGAGAGGTCCCGGCCCCAGTACTGCTCGAGCAGGGCGATCGCCTGCTCGGGGCCGATCTGCAGGTCCCGCACCCAGCGCACCTTCTCCTCGGCCTCCGCTTCGGTGGGAGCGAGGATGATCTCGGCGCCCGGGAGGATCTTCACGGCGCCCGGGTCGCGACCGGCGGCGACGGTGCGCTCGACGATGCTGCGACGGAACTCGACCGCCGAGTCGATCGTGCCGTGCGGGGAGAAGATGACGTCGGCCGTGCGGGCGGCGAAGTCCTGCCCGGCGGGGGAGGCGCCGGCCTGGAAGAGCACCGGCTCGCCCTGGGCGGAGCGGGGCAGGTCGCCCTGGCCGCGCACGGAGTAGTGCGCGCCGTCGTGCGAGACCGGCTCGCCGCGCCAGATCTGCTGCGCGACCTGCACGAACGCCTCGGCGTGGAGGTAGCGGTCCGCGTGATCGAGATAGCCGCCGCGGCGGAAGTTCTCCCCGGTCCAGGCATTGTCGGTGGTGACGACGTTCCAGCCGGCGCGGCCCCCGGAGAGCAGGTCGAGGGTCTGCAGGCGCCGCGCGAGGTCGACCGGGTCGTTGTAGGTGGTGTTCTGCGTGGCGACCAGCCCGATGTTCTCGGTGACGCCGGCCAGCGCCGCCAGCAGGGTCTGCGCGTCGGGGCGCCCGGCGACGTCGAGCTCGAAGGGGACCCCGCGGTGCTCGCGCAGCCGCAGACCCTCGCCGAGGAAGAACGCGGAGAACACGCCGCGCTCGGCGGTGCGGACCAGGGACTCGAAGGACTCCCACGCGACCTGGTCGCCGCTCTCCGGCAGGCGCCAGATCGTCGAGGAGTTCACTCCCTGGAAGAACGCGCCGAAGGAGAGCTGCCCGGTGGGGGTGTGCGCCGGGTGGAGCGGGTGCTCGGCCGGGCCGGTCGCGAGTGCGGCGGCCTCCTCGGACAGCGGGGTGGTGGCGGTCATGCGGACTCCTCGCGGGTGAGGCGGGCGCGGTCGGCGCGCCGGGCGGGATCGAGCTGGAAGGGGGCGGGAGCGAGGCCGAGCTGGGCCCGCAGCGTGCGACGCGGGTTCGGCGTGGGGGAGATGAGGTCGCGGGCGCGCAGCTCCGCCGCGAGCTGGCTGACGGTGCCGAGCGGATCGGCCTCGAGGTCCAGACCCACCAGGCGCACGAGCCGCACCCGGTCGCCCTCGCCCGTCGGCCCCTCCTCGATCGCCTCGGCGATCCGGGCTCCGAGCTCCTTGGCCCGGGCGCCGGGGGAGACGTCGAGGTCGAGCACGCGGCCGTCGGCGTGCGAGGTCGCGACCTCCTCGCCGACCGCGGCGCGGTCGGTGTCGGCGACGAGCACGGGCAGCAGGCCCTGGGGGGAGCGGGGCGTGATCGCGGGGCCGCGCACGGAGAAGGTCTCCGCCTCGACGTCCGCGTACTGCAGCCGCGAGGCGTCGACGTACACGCCGCGCTCGACGTCGCGCACCACCGCATCGGGGGCCCAGGTGTCCCAGAGGGCGCGGGCGGCGGCGAGGACGTCGGCTGCCTCCCGCGCGGTCGCCTCCAGACCCAGCACCTCGCGGCCGACGGCGACGGGGGCCGACGGGTCGGTCTCGGCCTGCAGCAGCCAGCCGGCCCGGCCGTGGCTGAGGTGGTCGAGGCTCATCAGCTGCGTGGCCAGGTGGAACGGCTCGACGTAGATCGCATCGGTGCGGGGCAGCAGGCCCACGGCGCGGGTCAGCGGCGCGAGGTGCGCGGCGACGTGGATCGGGTGCAGCCCGCCGTCGCTGAGCGTCAGCGCGCCGACGCCGGCCTCCTCGAGCCCGCGGGCGAGCGAGGCGAGGGAGCCCAGCAGCGAGGGGGCGGTGACCAGGTCGACCGCGAGGACGGGCAGGGCGCCGTCCTCCGTCGCCGGTGCGGTGCCGGGCGCGGTGCCCGGCCGGGTGGTCTCGTCGGAGCTGACGGTGGTGCTCACGGGTTCTCCTTGGTGTGGGCGCGGGATTCGGTGAGGGCTTCCTCGGACAGCTGCCAGCGCTCGAGGACGCGCGCGTAGGTCCCGTCGGCGATGAGGGCGTTCAGCGCCGCGGCGTAGGGCTCGGCGAGGCCGCTGCCGGCGGGGAACGTGCCCGCGACCAGCGTCTCGTCCGGCCAGCCGGCGTTGATCCTGCCCTGCAGCTCCATGTCGTCGCGGCGCGCGGCGACGAAGCTGAGGGAGGCGAAGGGGGAGAGATAGCCGTCCACGCGTCCGGAGCCGAGGGCGAGCAGGGTGTCGGCCTCGGTGGAGTAGTTCTTCAGCTCTGCGGGCTCCTTCCCGGCCTTCTCGAGCTCGGCGTTCCAGTCGGTGAGGATGCGCTCCTGGTTCGTCGCGGCGCCGACGGCGATGATCCGCCCCGAGAGGGAGTCGGCGTCCTCGAGCCAGAAGTCCGCGCCCTTCTTCACCAGGAACGACATGTACGCCGCCCGGTAGGAGGCGAAGTCGAACTTCTCGAGCCGCTCGGCGTTGATGCCGATGTTCGCGTGGACCGCGTCGAACTCCCCGGCCTCGAGCTTCAGCGGCCAGTTCTCCCAGGTGGTGAGCTTCAGCTCGAACTCGAGGCCGAGCTTGTCGGCGACGATCCGGGCGATGTCGATCTCGGAGCCGATGTAGGTCTGGTTGTCGTCGGCGAGGAAGCTCAGCGGCGCCGAGGAGGTGCCGTTGATGCCCACGCGCAGCACCCCGGACTCGGCGATCTCCGCAGGCAGCAGCGCGGCGACCGACTCGTCGGCCTCGGCGCGGATCAGCTTCTGCGTGCCGGAGGTGTCGATCGCGGAGCCGCCGTCGGAGCCGCCGCCGTCCGAGGCGCCGGACCCGGAGCCGGCCCCCGCGCCGCCGGCCGCACCGGTCGCGGCGGGCACCGGGTCGGCGCAGGCGGCGAGCAGGCCGGCGGGCAGCAGCAGCCCGCCCGCGGCCACGGCGCGGCGGGTGGGGCGGCGCAGGGAGGGGAGAGCGGTGCCCGACGGCGCGGCGCCGGGCGGGGAGAGGCGGGTGCGGGTCATGAGCGGTCCTCGGGGGTGGTGCGGGGTGTGGTCGGTGGAGGGGTGCGGGCGCCGGGGGCGGGGTCGGCCGCGGGGTCGGCGCTGCCTGCGGGGTCTTCGGACGCCGGTGCGGCTCCGGTGCGGACCCGCTGCAGGAAGGTGCGGGTGCGCTCATGGGCCGGGGCGTCGATGACCTTGGCGGGAGGGCCCTGCTCGACGATGCGGCCCTGGTCCATGAACACGACCGTGTCGGCGACGTCGCGGGCGAAGGAGATCTCGTGCGTGACGATCACGAGGGTGGTCCCGGCGCGGGCGAGGGAGCGGATCACGGCGAGGACCTCTTCGACGAGCTCCGGGTCCAGCGCGCTGGTCGGCTCGTCGAACAGAAGCACCTTCGGCCGCAGCGCGAGGGCGCGCGCGATCGCGACGCGCTGCTGCTGCCCGCCGGAGAGCTGGCGCGGGTAGGCGTCCGCCTTCTCCGAGAGGCCCACCAGGGCGAGCAGCTCGCGGGCATGGGCCTCCGCCTCGCGCCGGGGAGCACCCAGCGCCCGACGCGGCGCCTCGGTGATGTTCTCGAGCGCCGTCATGTGCGCGAAGAGGTTGAAGGACTGGAACACCATCCCGATCGCCGTGCGCTGGCGGAGCACCTCGGGCTCGCGCAGCTCGTGGAGTCGGTCCCCGATGCGCCGATACCCGATCACCTCCCCGTCCACGCTGATCAGGCCGCTGGAGACGGGCTCGAGGTGGTTGATCGCGCGCAGCAGGGTGGACTTCCCCGAGCCCGAGGGGCCGAGCACCGCGGTCACCTCGCCCGGCGCGATCGTGAGGTCGATGCCGCGCAGCACCTCGAGCTCGCCGAAGGACTTGTGCACGCCGCGGATCTCGACGAGACCGCCGCGCGGCGGGGCCTCGGCCGGCGGGCTCCCGGCCGACGGACTCTCGGCCGACGGATCGGTGCGAGCCGACGCGATCTGCGACGCCTCGGCGTCGGACGGAGCGCTGCGGCGCAGCAGCGAGGACAGCGGGCTCATGCGGCACCTCCGGCGAGGGCGGGACGGCGGCCGAAACGCGCGCGGAGGCGCTGCAGCGGCGTGGGCGGCAGGGTGCGCACGGCCCCGCGGGAGTAGTGGCGCTCGATGTAGTACTGCCCGATCGAGAGCAGCGAGGTGATCACCACGTACCAGACCGTCGCGACCAGCAGCATCGGCAGCACCTGCTGGGTGCGGCCGTAGATCAGCTGCACGGTGAAGAACAGCTCGGCGTGCGCGAGGACGTACACGATCGAGGTGCCCTTGACCAAGCCGATGATCTCGTTGAAGGCGGTGGGGAGGATCGCGCGCATCGCCTGCGGCAGCACGATCCGCAGCGAGCGGTCGCGGGCGGGGATGCCCAGCGCGCTCGCGGCCTCGAGCTGACCTTGGTCCACCGAGAGGATCCCGCCGCGGATCAGCTCCGCGGCGTAGGCGGCCTGGTGCAGTCCCAGGCCCAGCACCGCGGCGAGCATCGGCGTCATGAGATCGCTCGTGCGGGAGTCGACCAGGGTGACGTCCGTGAGCGGGATCCCGAGGGTGATGCGCTCGTAGAGGTAGCCGAGGTTGTACCACAGCAGCAGCTGCACCAGCAGCGGCGTGGAGCGGAAGATCCAGGAGAACGTCCAGCTCACGCCCGAGATCAGTGAAGAGGGAGACAGGCGCATCAGCGCGAGGACGAGCCCGAGGCCGAAGCCGACGGCGCCGGCGAGCACGGTGAGCTTCAGCGTCTCCAGCAGTCCGCGGATGATCGACTCCGCGAAGAACCACTGCGCGACCACGCCCCACTCCCAGCGCGGGTTGGTCACGAAGGACCACAGCACCGCCGCGGCCAGCAGGCCCACGAGGACGGCGAGGACGATCCGGCCCGGATGACGGGCGGGGACCACACGCAGTCGGGCGAGCTCCTCGTCGCTCACGGCGCCGAGGGAGGAGCGGCCGGCAGGACGGGTGTCGGCGCGACCGTCGGCGTCCGCGGCGCCGGGGCGCTCGCCGGGGGATGCGGCAGCCGACGGCGCGGTCCCGGGCGGGCACGACATCGCGTCGGCCCCCGGGGCGGCGCCGGGCGCGACGGGGCGGCCGGCGGAGTCGTGGGTGACGACGGAGGAGGTCATGTCGTGCCTTCCGTGACGGAACGTGAACCACAGAGCGGTCGGGGCTTGCGAGCACCGACGGTATAAGCGAATCTAATGAAGATGCAAGGTGATGGCTATGGCACGTCACGTTGTGACACAGATGCACCTCAGAAGGGATCCGCTCGGATGACGTCCTCGCTCAGCGCACGCCGCACCTCGGCGGCGACCGGCACCTCCGCGGCGACCGGCTCCGCCGACGCGACGGCCCTCGCCGCCGTCGGCGCGACGCGCCTCGTGATCATCGGCGGCGGCCCCCGCGCGATCGGCGTCCTCGAACGGCTCGGCGCGAACGCCGCCGGGCCCGAGGCCGCAGCTCGCCTCGCCGCCGCGCCCCTGCACGTGGACGTCGTCGACCCGCACATGCCCGGCGCCGGCCGCATCTGGCGCGCCGAGGAGAGCCCGCTGCTGCTGATGAACTCCCGCGCCGGCGACGTCTCGATCTTCACCGACGAGACGGTCGAGGCCGACGGGCCCGTGGTCGCGGGCCCGTCGCTGGCCGAATGGGCCGACGGGATCCGTCGCGGCGAGATCGCCGCCCCCACCGCCGGCACCGCCCGCCTCGCCGAGATCCACGCGCTCGGGCCCACGGACTTCGCCTCCCGCCGCGTCCAGTCGATGTACCTCGAATGGTTCTTCGGCCAGGTCCTCGCCGCCCTGCCCTCGACCGTCACCGTCGCCGTGCACCGCACCACCGCCACCGCGGTGAGCGAGGGCGCGGCGTCGCCGGAGGGCGCCGGGGGAGAGGCTCCCTGGAGCGTCGAGCTCGAGGACCGCACGCCGCTGCGCGCCGACCTGCTGCTTCTCGCCGCCGGGCACACCGACGCCCGCCCCACCGCGGCCCGTCACGAGCTCGCGGCCTTCGCCCGCCGCCACGGCGGCGCCTATCTCGGCCCCTCCCAGGCCTCCGACGCGCAGCTCGACCTGCTCGGCGCCGACCAGGACGTGATCGTGCGCGGCATGGGGCTCGCGTTCATCGACCTCATGGCGCTGCTGACCGAGGGACGCGGCGGCCGCTTCGTGCGCGCGGGCGACGCGGCGCAGCCCGGCCGGCTCGAGTACGTCCCCTCCGGCGAGGAGCCCCGGCTCTGGGTCGGCTCCCGCCGCGGCGTGCCCTACCACTCCAAGGTGCGCGACGAGGGCGCCTCGGCCGGGATCGGCGAGCTCGAGCACGTCACGGCCGCGACCCTCCGCGCCCGCGAGGACGAGCACGGACTGCTCGACTTCCGCGCCGACGTGGTCCCGCTGATCGCCGCCGAGATCCGCCGCTGGGTGCCCGGGGTGCCCGAGCCGGTGCCGGGGGAGGAGCCCCTGGCCTGGCTCGACGAGCCCCTCGCGGATCTCGGCGCGACCACCTCCGCGGACTTCGCCGTCCAGGCCACCCGCGACGCGGTCGTCCGGCACATCGAGGCGGACCTCCGCGAGCGCACCGAGGGCGACCCGGCCGCCGCTCGCACCCTCTTCCAGCTGCTCCTGCGCCTGCACGGCGTGCTCGTGGACCAGCTGCCGGCGAGCAGGCTCCGCGGAGGCGCCCGCGGAGACTACCCCCGCTGGTGGCACTCGCTGTTCAGCTTCGTCGACTCCGGTCCGCCTCCGCACCGCCTCCACCAGCTGCTCGCCCTCGAGCGCGCCGGCGTGGTGCGCTTCCTCGGCCCCGGACTGCATGTCACAGCCGACGAGCACACCGGCCGCTTCCGTGCCCGCGGCGCGACCGGCATCGAGGTCGCCGCCGACGCCCTCGTCGACGCCTTCCTGCCCGAGCCCTCCCTGGCGGAGTCCGCCAACCCGCTGCTGCGCGACCTCGTCGCCGGCGGCGAGGACGCGCCGGGCCGGGTGCCTGTGGGGCGGGAGTCCGTCTCCTCGCCCGGCACCCTCGAGGTCGACGCCCGCCACCGTGTGATCGGCCCGGACGGCGCCCCGCGCGAGCGGCTCTGGGCCGTCGGCCCCTGGACCTCCGAGCTGCCCATCGGGGCCTTCGCCCGCCCGCGCAGCAACGCCCCCTGCCACCGCCGCAACGACGCCCTCGCCCGCGAGCTGCTCGAGACGGCGCTGCGGAGCGGGGAGTCCCGGCCCGAGAAGGAGGCGACGACCCCGTCCGTCCGCCTCCCCGTCGACCTCGCCGTCCGCGCACCGCGCACCCCGCGGCTCGGCGTGCTCGGCCCGGGCAAGATCGGCTCCGCGCTGACCCGCGCGGCCCTGCGCCGCGGGATCGAGGTCGCCGTCACCGGGCGCGCCGCCCCGCCCGCACTCGCCGCGAAGCTCCCCGGCGCCCGCTGCGTCGGGCTCGATGAGCTGGCCGCGACCAGCGACGTCATCGCGATGACCGTCCCGCTGCACGTCGCGCTGGGCCTCGGCGTCGACGCCCTGCACGGCGCCGTCGTGGTCGATGCGACCAATCCCTGGGGCGAGGCCGACGCGGCCGCCGTCGCCCGGGCGCGGCACGAGGTCGGCGACCTCGTCGCGGAGCTCTCGACCAGCGAGCTGCTCGCCGCGCGCCTGCCCGGGACGCACGTGGTGAAGACGCTGAACCACATCGGCTATCACGATGTGGAGGAGCACGGCCGCGAGGAGGGCGATCCCTCGCGTCGGGCGCTCGCCGTCGCCGCCGACGACCAGCGCGCCGGCGACCTGGTCGCCGCGCTCCTGCAGCGCCTCGGCTACGAGCCGGTGCACCTCGGCGCTCTCGCCGCCGGGCGGGACCTCGAGCCCGGCGAGGCCCTGTTCAGCGGCTGGAGCACCCGCGAGGAGCTCAACCTGCGACGCGCCGCCCAGGTCCGCGCGGCCTGAGGGAGCGTCGGGCCGGGGATCTGCTCCGGAGGCCGCGGGTCGCCATCGCGACGTGGTCTGGTGTCGGTTTGGGGTCGCATACCCGCACTGAGCTACGTCTCGACGATGATCGGGTCGCGGGACCGCTCTCGCGTCGGGGGCCGACAGCTCATGGGGTCTGCTTCCCGAAGGAGATGCACTGCGCGGCTCTCGCGCCGTCGCCAGAATGGCAGACGCAGTTTTCCGTGGAGGTCCGGGAGACGCCGCGGCGAACTCGGCCGCTGGCGCTCGTCGAGCTCTACAGTGACGCCATGGTTCGCCACGACCATTCCGCGATCCCGAGGCCACGCCACGTCGGGGTCATCATGGACGGCAACAGACGCTGGGCCGTGTCTCGGGGACTCCTCAGCGCAAGCCTGGGCCACAAGGTCGGTGCGGAGCACCTCTCCACCTTCTTGGCCTGGCTCAGCGCCCGGGACATCGACCACGCCAGCGCCTACGTCCTGTCCGCCGACAACATTCGCAAGCGTGCCCCTCACGAGGTGGCCTACCTCTTCACGCTGCTCGAGGAGATCATCCCGCGCCGGGTCGAAGCGGCTCAGAGCTGGCAGCTCCACGTGAGCGGCGATCTTGATCTGCTTCCGGCCCCGGCCCGAGCAGCGCTCGAGCGGGCGATGCACGAGACTGCTGGTCGTCCCCGCCATATCACCCTGGCGATCGGCTACGACGCTCACGCGGACATCGTCTCTGCAGTCCAGCGCGCGGTGTCCCAGCTCGATGCGGGTGAACTTGACGGCCTCACCGTGGACGCGGTGTCGGCGCAGCTCACAGGAGGTCCTGTGAAGGACATCGACCTGATCATCCGCACGGGAGGTGACAGCCGCACCTCGGGTTTCTTCCCCTGGCAGAGCAAGAGTGCCGAGCTCTACGTGGTGAAGCACCCATGGCCGGCGTTCACCGAAGCTGACCTGGACGACGCGCTCAGCTACTACGGCGCCAGGCGGGATGAGGTCACGGAGGGGTGTCCATCGGGGTCAAGGCAAACGACCAGGCAACTCGGACCTGCTGACGGCATTTCCCCGCCCGTTCCGTAGACCACCGTCTGCGGCGCGGAGAGTGCTCGTGCGATGGCAGGATGTCGGTGTGCCGACCCCCGACCTCGACCAGCTCCTTCCCCTGCTCGGCGAGGATGCCGTGCTGGGACTCGGTGAGCCCACCCATGGGAGCGTGAACGCCTTCGCGTGGAAGTTCGGGGTCCTCCAGGAGCTCGCACTGCGTGGGCTGCTCGCGGCCTTCGCGATGGAGGATTCCTTCGTCGCGGGTCAGCAGCTCGACCGAGTGCTCCGAGACGGTGCAGAGGTCGACGAGCATCTCGCGGCGGGAAGTTCGCTCTGGCGCACCGCAGGCATCCGCGACGGACTGCATGGGCTGGCGGAGATCACTTCTGCGGCCCTGCCGGAGCAGCGGCCCTGCGGTGTTGGCATCGACATCTCCGCACCCCATCGCACGGCCAGAGCGCTGCTCGACCTCGGATACGACGTCCCGCTGCTGCACGATGTCATCGGCCGCCGATGTCTCGGCCCCGTCGCCGTCGCCGAGCTCGACGATCTCTGTGGCCGCCTCGAGGTCGAAGTCGACGAGCAGTCGGCCGACCTGGCCAGGAACCTGCGACGGCACATCGACGCCTATCTCTCGGCGCCCGATCTGGAGCGCCTGCATCGCCGTGACACCCGCATGGCGGACACCCTGCTCGAGCAGCTGCCCGAGTGCGGGGTCACCGTCGTCTGGGCACATAACGAGCACGTCGCCCGCAATCCTGACAACTGGGGCGGACCCTCCATGGGAGCGGTCCTCGCGAAAGAGCTCGGCCGACGTTACGTGCCGATCGGCGTGATGTGCGGGGCCGGGGAGGCACGGGCCGTCGACCCCTCCAGCGGGGATGACGGATACCGTGCCGTCCCGCTGCCGCCGCTGCGCGAGGACACGACGGATGCCGCATTGCTCGACCTCGGGTCCCCGTTCGTCACCGCTGAGGAGTTCGCCCACCCCGGTCCGCGCCGATTCCTCGGCTGGAAGATCGACACCTCGTTGTTCGACGACTCGGTGGCGGTGCGAGAAACTTTCGAGGTGGAGCGACCCAGCAGTGACTTCGATGCTCTCGTCGTTCTCCCGAACAGCATCGCCGACGTCTCCATGGCGGGGGCGAGCTGAAACCAGGTGAAGGCCGGTAGCGTCACGGCATGATCACGTGCCACGTCCGCTATGAGATCGACCCCGCGCAGATCGAGGCCTTCGAACGGTTCGCGACGCGGTGGATGGAGCTCGTCGACCGCCACGGCGGCACCCATCACGGCTACTTCCTGCCTGCGGAGGGCGCCAGCGACATCGCCTACGCGCTGTTCAGCTTCCCGAGCCTCGCCGCGTACGAGCAGTACCGCACCCTGTTCGGCGTCGACCCGGAGTTCATCGAGGCCGACCGGATCCGTGACGAGTCGGGGTGCGTGCGACGCTACGAGCGCACCTTCCTCAGGCCCCACCTGCCCACGGTCGAGTCGCAGGTCAGCGACTCCTGAGCTCCCTCTCCATCCACTCGTCGGTCTCGGTGGCGGAACGGGTGGCCCCGTCGGCGTCGACGTAGTCGTAGGGGGTGGTCTCGACCTCGCCCTTCGCCCGGTAGCCGAGCCGCTCGTAGAGCCGACGCGCCGCCGGGTTGTCGAGGCCGACGCCCAGGCGCAGTCGGCCCGCCGGTGCGGCCAGGCGCTCCGCCTCGGCCATGAGGGCGGTGCCGATGCCGCGCCCCCGATGCGACTCGAGCACGCCGACGTTGCGCACCTCGGGGACCGCCTCGTGGAGCAGCTGCGCGATGCCGACCGCGGCGGGCCGGACCCCGGAGGGGACCCCGCGACCGGCCGCGACGTCGACCGCGATGGTGTCCGTGAGCGCGACCAGCAGGGTGCTCCGCCCCGCCGCCATGCTCTCGCGCCAGGCCGGGAGGGCGGCCGCCCAGGACGGGGAGGCCTCGGCGACCAGGGGCGCGACGTCGTCGTCCAGCGGGACGATCCGAGGGGTACTCATGGCTCGACCGTACGTCGCTTCCGCTCGGCGAGCGCGCGGCGCGGGAACGGGGAGCGACGGGCTCCGGCCGCCGGGGATGCCGCCCTCAGGCGTGCCGGACGGTCCTCGTCGAGGAGGGGCTGATCTCCCCCGAGAGGAGCGACAGCCCGAGCACGACGATCGCCAGGACGAGATACGTCCAGGTGTCGACCGCGTTCAGCGGCACGAAGTTCGCCATCGAGTCCGGGGCGACCAGCAGGCCGAAGAGCCACAGCACGGCGCAGGTGCCGCCGGCGACGCGCAGGAACCACCGCGCCGAGAGGGAGCTGCGGACCATCGCGAGGCAGCCCAGCCCCAGCAGCAGATGGATGACGTTGTGCAGCACGGAGACCTGGAAGATCCCCAGCACCATGGCGTCCGAGCCGTAGCCCATCTCGATCGAGTTGAAGTTCTGCGTCAGGCCGGGGAAGAACCCGGCGAAGCCGATCGCGAGGAAGAACATGCCGACCACGGTCGCCGCCCACCTCACGGGAGCGCGCTCGAGGTGATCGTCCGCTCGGGTCAGCGGCGGGTTGGTGTGGGTGTCGAAATCCATGACTGTGCCTCCGTTCGTCTGCTCCGTGAGGAGCGACGGCCTGTCGGCGCGGTCATCGCGCCGACCGCACGGCAGGGGGCGGAGACTCCGCTCGACGTCGTGGATTTCAGAGTACGCCCGCCGCGGAAGCGGTGGAAGGGGCCGACGGGCCGGGCGGGGCCGGCGGGAGAACAGACGACGGCGCGGGGGGACAGACGCCGGTCCGGTCGTCAGGCGTCGGCGGCGCGGGCGATGCGGTCGGCGAGCACCACGTCCGCGAGGCCCGAGCCGAGGTTCTGCGCCACGACCAGCCCGTCGGGCCTTCCCGTGCGCAGCAGGTCGCCGGTCGCGCCCGTCGCCCGCGGGTAGTCCTCGCCGTGCTTGAGCGGGCGGAGCGACTCGAACTGCCGGGCGTCATCGGCGACGACCGTGCCGGTGCGGGCGATCGCGGCGCCGGCGACCGTGCCGTAGTCGATCGGCAGCAGCGTCGCATCGTCGGGGACCTCGCCGGGGGTGAGAGCGAGGCCGGGGATGCCGACGGGAAGGCCGGAGACCACCACGCCTGCGTCGTCGAGCGCGCGGGCCCGGTCGGTGGTGGTGCGCAGCTCCAGGTCGGGGGTGTGCTCGGCGCACCAGGCGGCGAGCTCCTCGAGCGCCTCCGGCCGTCTGCCCCACACGGTGAGCGGTCCGCGACCGAGCGCGGCGACGACGCGGGCGTGGGAGCGGGCCTGCACGCCGGTGCCGAGGAAGGTGATCGGCCGGTCGTCCAGGGCGAGGGAGGCACCGGTGACCGCGGCGGTGCGCTGCGCGGTGAGCTCGGCGGCGTCCATCGTGGCGCGCGTGGAGCCGTCGGCCGCGGAGAGCACCATCAGCCCGCCGATCATCTCCCTGCCGTGCTCGCGGTTCGACGGGGTGATCGTCACCCACTTCACCCCCAGCAGCCCGCGCTCCGGCCAGGCGGCCGGCATGGCATTGGCGAACCCGCCCTCCTCATGGGAGACCTGCGACTTCGGCGTCACCGAGGCGGCGCCGTCGGCGAGGGCCAGCAGCGTCTCGCGCATGAGGGCGATCTGCTCGATCGGATCGGGGAGGAGGGTGCTGACCTGGGCGTCGTCGAGGTGGATCACGAGGCCGACGGTATCGCGCGGTCCCGTGAGCCGGTCCGGGGCGCACGCGTTCTGCCGGAGATGTCTACCCTTGAGCCATGGCGACATCGTGGGGGAACGAGGGGCACGGACCGGGCGGGGACCCGTCCTGGCTGGGCGGCAAGGACCGCGGCGGGGACGGCGTGACGCCGCGATCCGGGGCCGACAGCACTGCCGGTCCGCTGCCCTCCTCGGGGGACGGATGGTCCTCCGACTTCGGTGCGGGCAGCGGCCGTCGAGGCGCGGACCAGGACTTCGGCTCGTCCCCGTCGCAGGTTCCCGAGCACTCCGCGCCTCGTTTCGGGTCCTTCGGCGAGGACGGCGGTGACGGCTCCGATCGGGAGGGACGTCAGCTCGACGCCGAGGTCGCCGACGCGATACGCACCCCGACGCTCAAGCAGGTGCTCGCCGCGCTCGTCCCCACGATCGTGATGGTCGTCATCGCGATCGTCTTCTTCCGCTCCGACTTCAGCTTCTGGTGGATCGCGTTCGTCATCATCCTCCCCACGATCCGGCGCTTCGGCCGGCTGTTCGGCGACGGTCGGCGGAGATAGTCCGCACCCGGCAGGGGAAGCGGCTGTCAGCGGGCGAGTCGGTACTCGGAACCGTCGGCCGACCTCTCCAGCACGCCGGCGTCGACCGCGTCGCGCCGCACCAGCGCGACATCGGCCGCGAACATCGCGATCGCGGCGTTCAGCTCGGGCTCGGTGAGCCGGCGCTGCCTGCCCGCACGCTCGAAGACCAGACGCGCGATCCGACCGCTGACCTCGCGCGACTCCTCGGTCTTCACCGGGATCCCCTCCAGCCGCGGCACCTCGAGGATCGCCCGGTCCGACCGCATCAGCGCCAGCGTCGCCGCGATGCGCCGCAGCGCCTCGTCGTCGACGGCGCCGCGCTCCCCGATCCAGTCCAGTCGCGAGAGAGGACCGCTCACCGACGGGTCCTCAGCGGTGGCGGGGCCCGCGACGTCCCCTGCCAGCATCCGCCCGAGCCCGCGGCGCAGCTTCGGCGCGGCGAGCAGCGCGAACAGCATCCTGGCGCGGCCGAGCTCGGCGGCGTGGTCCGGCGTGGTGGGCATCGGCGCTCCTTCGGGTCGGTGGTGTCCAGGATGGCAGGTCGGCGCGCCGCGCCCGGAGTTGTTCGACGTTCCGTACCGCTCGGGCGGTACGGAACGTCGAACAACTCCTCTGATCTGGCACGTTTCGTCGATCGACTGGACACGGCGGGCACCGGTCCGTGGGGCCGGCGGGAGGGGTGCCCTGCCAGGTCCTCCCACCCCGGCGCGGGGACGGCCAGGATGGTCCGCGAGGGCGAGAAGCGCCCGCACCACCGCAGCAGGAGGAGCACCTCATGGAGTACGTGAAGCTGGGCCGCACCGGACTGGACGTGTCGCGGCTGTGCCTGGGCACGATGGGCTTCGGCAGCGCCGAGCGCTGGATCCATCCGTGGGTCCTGGAGGAGGACGACTCCCGCCCCGTCATCAAGCACGCCCTGGACGCGGGCATCAACTTCTTCGACACCGCGAACGTGTACTCGATCGGCCGCAGCGAGGAGATCGTGGGCAAGGCCCTGGTCGACTACGCCAGCCGCGACGAGATCGTGCTGGCCACGAAGGTGCACGGGAAGATGCACGAGGGCCCCAACGGCGCCGGGCTCTCCCGCAAGGCGATCCTCGCCGAGGCGGAGGCGAGCCTGCGCCGGCTCGGCACCGACTACATCGACCTCTACATCATCCACCGCTGGGACCACACCGTCCCGATCGAGGAGACGATGCAGGCGCTGGACGACCTGGTCCGCTCCGGGAAGGTCCGCTACATCGGCGCCTCGGCCATGTTCGCCTGGCAGTTCCTGCAGGCCCAGCACGTCGCCGAGGTCAACGGCTGGACGAAGTTCGTCTCGATGCAGAACCACTACAACCTCCTCTATCGCGAGGAGGAGCGGGAGATGATGCCGCTGCTGCGCGAGCTCGGTGTCGCCTCCACCCCGTACAGCCCGCTGGCCGCAGGCCGGCTCACCCGCGACTGGGACGCCGACACCGAGCGGGCCCGCACCGACAGGACCGCGAAGTCGAAGTACGACTCCACCGAGGACACCGACCGGGCGATCGTCGAGCAGGTCGCGAGGATCGCCTCCGACCGCGGCGTGGAGCGCGTGCACGTGGCGCTGGCCTGGCTGCTCGCGAAGAACCCCGTCGTCTCCCCGATCATCGGCGCGACGAAGACCTCGCACATCGATGGGGCGCTCGGCGCGCTCGACCTCGAGCTCACCGCCGAGGAGATCGCCGCGCTCGAGTCGCCCTACGTCCCGCACAAGGTCGTCGGCGCGCTGGCCCCGGGCGAGAGCACGACTCGTCCCGGCTCGAAGGCCGCTGCCCGCTGAGGCCGACAGGGGCGGGCGCGCCGCGCGGGGTTCTGGCCCGGGGCGCCCGGTCGGACCTCTCGCAGTCATCTTGTGTGCCGCTGTGTTCCATGGATGGAACACAGCGGCACACAAGCTGCTGAGGAGCTGGCGCGCCGGGGGCACCAGGCCGGCGGTGGGCGACGGGGCGGCCCGGGTCACCGCCTCCGGGCGCGCAGCAGGTGGCGCGTGGAGTGGGCGACGAAGGCGCCGTCGCGCCGGATGATCCGGTCCACCTCGAGCAGCTGCTCGAGGTGGTTGTCGGGCGAGAAGCCCGGCACCCACCACGGGCACTTGCGCAGGATCCACGTCACCGCGCCGATGTCGAAGAATTCCATCCGCAGGCGTGCCTCGCGACGCTCGAGGATCTCCAGCCCTGCCGCCTCGGCCGCGGCGACCTCGTCGTCGGGGTGGCGGCCGCGGCGCTGCTCGGGCGTGGTCGGGCCGTGCACCGCCTCGATCAGCGCGAAGGCCGATCCCGGGCCGACGTGCTGGGCCAGGTACTGCCCGCCCGGGGCGAGCACGCGCGCGACCTCCGGCCAGTCCGGGGCGACGGGATGGCGGGAGGTGACCAGGTCCGCAGTGCCGTCCGCCAGCGGGATCGGGGAGCCCGGCGCGGTCTCGTGCACGGTCACGCCGCGCGGGCCGAGGAGCCGCCGTGCCCGCTCCGCGTTCGGCGGCCAGCCCTCGGTGACGTGCTGGTCACGGGCCAGTCGCGGGCACGTCCCGAGCACCTCCCCGCCGCCGGTGTCCAGATCGACCGCGACGCCCGCGCCCGCGACTGCCTCGGCGAGCAGACGCGCATAGCCCCACTCCGGTCGCTCCTCGGTGGCGCGCCCCTCGAGCCAGTCGAAGCCCCAGCCGTCCACGTCCGCGGCCGCTGCCTCGGCGATCAGGTCCTCGGCCGGGCGCTCCCGGTCGGCCCGCTGCAGCCGGGCCCGCAGCGCCTCCCGCTCCGCCTCTGGCCACGGCCCCGAGCAGCCGAGCGGGATCTCGGTGAGGTGCCGGCGCTGCTTCGGCGGGAGGGTCGTGACGAAGCGGTCCGGGTCCTCCTGCGCCATCTCGTAGAGCGCGGGCCCGTCGGCGTAGTACGGGTCGATGAGCACCAGGCGCCCGTCGGCCCCGCGCATCACGTTCGAGGGGTTCGAATCCAGCGGCCCGCACCAGGGCAGCTCCGCGCGGGCCGTGGCATGGACGCGGTGCACGACCTGGGAGAGCTCGGCGAGCTCGCCGTCCCCGCGGCGCACACGCTCGAGGAAGTCCTTCGCCTCGTGCTCGTCGACGTCCTGGAGGAACTCCATGACCAGCAGGTCCGCCCCGCCGGCCAGCCGGCGGTGCAGGTCGAGCCGGGGCACGGCTCCGGTGCTCGCGGCCTCGGCGTAGAGCCGCGCGGTGTACGGGCCGACGGGGTCGAAGGGGCTGATCCTCGCCGCGGCCGCACCGTCCGGAGAGGCGAGCGCGAACGCCCAGTCGCCCTGTCCGCACGGGGTCCAGCCCTCCGCGCGCAGGATCCGCTCGACCTCGCGGTGGTGCGTGGCGGGGTCGACGGCGCGGAGGGCGGCGGGGAGGAGCTCGACGGACATGGGCGGGACACTACCGGCGCCGCGAGGGCGCGGCACGGGGTTATCGGCCGACGGGTCTCGGACCGGCGCGCGGAGCGCCGGGGCGCGGTCGGCAGGGGTGGTCGGCGGGGGCGTCCGCGGTGAGATCAGCGGGGCGCCGACGGGTCGGCCGGCGGGATCCGCACCCGGATCTCGAGCGTCGCCGCGACCGGATCGTGCACGGCGGAGACCGTGCCGCCCAGTCCCGTGACCAGCACCTGCACGATCGAGAGTCCGAGTCCGCTGGTGCGTGCCGAGCGGGAGGCGTCGGCCGTGAAGAAGCGGTCGAACAGGCGGGAGGTGTCGATCTCGGCGCCCGGCGCGACCCCGTTGCGGAAGTGCAGCTCCACCCCCGCGCCCTCCGCATCGCCCACCTCAGCGCCCGCTGCCGCGCCCACCCCCGCGATCTCGACGGCGAGCGTGCCGCGGCCGTGCTGGACGGCGTTGCGGGCGAGGTTCTGCACGATGCGGGTGAGCATCTCCCGGTCGGTGGCCAGCATGAGGCCCGTCGGCGGATCGAGCTCCACCTCGAGGCCCGCGCCCTCGATCTCGCCCGTCATCCCCAGCAGCACCTCGCCCACCAGCAGGCCGACGTCGAGCTGCTCGATCTCCTGGCGCGGCTCGACGTCCAGCAGGTATGCGTACTCGTACAGCCGGTCCACGAGCGCGCCGAGCTCGACGGTCTGGCGGTGCGCGGCGGCGAGGCGCTCGCGCTGGACGGCGTCGAGCTCGGTGCGCTCCAGCAGCTGCAGATAGCCGCGCACCGAGGTCAGCGGGGTGCGCAGGTCATGGGAGACGTCCGCGATGAAGGAGCGGATGCGGCGCTCCTCGGCGCGGGTCCGGGCCGAGGAGCGCCGGGCCTGCTCCACCGCCTCGTTGACCCGGGCGGTGAGCTGCTCGAGCTGCGGGACCACGAGCGCGAGGGTCACGGCGGAGGGGGAGTCCTGCCCGGCCCGCCGCTCGAGCTGTCTGCGCACCGCGCCGATCTGCCGCAGCACCACCACGAGATAGGCCGCGGTCGCGAGCCACAGCACGGCGAGGACCACGAGCAGGACCGTCATCGGGCCTCCCTGGTCGTCGCGCCCCCGGTCGGCGGGGCGGGTCCGACCATGATCCCAGACCCGCCCTCGCCTCACTTCACGTCGGCCCGGCGGAACAGCAGCCAGGCCAGCAGCCCCATCAGCGCGATGAACACCAGCGAGACCGCCACGGTGATCGCCAGGTCGCCGCCTGAGGAGTCGGGGGTCGGCACGTGCTCCTGGGCGAAGGGGGTCAGGCGCACCAGCGCGTCCAGCCCCTCGACGTCGGCCGCGGTGGTGCCGATGAGGTCCGCGAGGAAGCCCCACACGAAGCCCACCGCCATCACCACCAGCGGGCGCTGCAGGCGGAACGCGAGCGGAAGGCACACCGAGAGCTTCGCCGTGGTGAGCACGGCCATCGTCACCGTGATCGCGAGGACCTCCCCGATGCGGCCGCCGTCGACGCCGCCGCCCGCGGCGAGCAGCTGGGAGAACGCGGTGGGGATCGCCGGGGCGAACTCCTCCTCGGTCGCGAGCCCGATCAGCACCGCGATCCCGTAGGGGAGGGACAGGGCGGTCACCACCGCGGCGGTCAGCAGCGTCTTCGCGCCCACGAACGCGCCGCGTCCCGAGGCGAGCAGGGAGTTGTGCACGGACCTGGTCTCGAAGGGCTGGGCGACCAGCGCCCCGAACAGCAGCGGACCCATCAGCGAGACCATCAGCGCGTCGCTGAGCACCTGCACGCCGCTGGCCGCCTCGGGACCGAGATCGCCGGCCGCGAGACTGTGCTGCAGCACGGTGTAGAGTGCCGCCGCGATCACGCTGACGGCGAGGCAGAGCAGGACGGGGCCGCTGTGGCGGATCGCGTAGAGGTCCCCGCGCAGCTGGTTGATCATGAGGTCTCTCCTCCGACGACGGACAGGAAGAACGACTCGAGGCTCTCGCCCTCCCGAGCCAGGCGCGTGGGCCACACGTCCGCGGCGACGAGGGCGCGCAGCACCTCCTCGGCCTTCTCGGCGTGGTGGGGCAGGCGCACCCTCCCACCGGGCATGACGCGAGGCTCGGCCTCCGGCCAGGCCTCCTCGACGGCGGTGAGCAGGGCGGCGGTGTCCGAGGCCTCGACCTCGAGGAACTGCTGGGTCTGCGCCTCGAGCTCCTCGAGCGTGAGGGTCATGCGCAGCTCGCCGGACTCGACGATGAGGTAGTCGGTGGCGGTCTGGAACAGCTCGGGCAGGTTGTGGCTCGAGATCAGCACTGTCATGCCGCGCTCCTCGGCCAGGGAGCGCACCAGGCGCCGCACCTCGACCACGCCCTGCGGGTCCAGTCCGTTGACGGGCTCGTCGAGGATCAGCAGCTCGGGGTCGGCGACCAGCGCGAGCGCGATCCCGAGGCGCTGGCGCATGCCGAGCGAGAAGTCGCGGACCTTCTTCCGCTCCGTCCCGGCGAGGCCCACGAGCTCCAGCAGGCGCTCCTCGACCGCCGGATCGGGCACGCCCCGCAGCAGGCGGTGCAGGTGCATGTTCTGCCGCGCCGTCATCCCGCCGTGCAGGGACGGGGACTCGATGAGGGTGCCGATGCGGGCGAGATCCTCGGTGCGGGGATGCTCGGTCCCGGAGCCGAACAGCTCGATGCCGCCGGAGCTGGGGATCGAAAATCCCGAGATCAGCCGCATAAGCGTGGTCTTGCCGGCGCCGTTGCGGCCGATCAGGCCGTAGATCCGGCCGCGTTCGAGGCGGATGCTCATCGCCTGCACCGCGGCGTGGTCGCCGTAGCGCTTGGTGAGGTCCCGGGTTCTCAGGACTGTCGCGCTCATGCCGTGTCGCCCCTCTCTCGTGATGTCGGGGTCGACGCTACGGAGCAGAGGTCGGCAGGAGGTCAGGACCGGGCCCGGAGAGGTCAGGAAAGTGTGAGGATCCGGCCGACGGGGCCGACGCTCAGAGCGCCCGCAGGCGGTAGCCGAGCCCCCACACCGTCTCGATCGGGTCGAGGTCCGGCGCGGCCTCGCGCAGCTTGGCGCGCAGGTTCGAGACATGGGTCTTCACCGCCGCGTCATCGCCGACGAAGGGTTCCTCCCACACCGCCTCGTAGATACGCGGCCGGGAGAACACCTGCCCGGGCGAGGCCAGCAGCAGGTGCAGCAGCCGCATTTCGGTCGCGGTGAGGGCCGCCTCGGCGCCGTCCAGGTGCACGCGCGCGGTGGCGGGGTCGAGGGTAAGCGGGCCGTGGACCAGTGGCTCGGAGGATGCTGCGGCCGACGGGGCGGAGCGGCGCAGCAGGGCCTCGATCCGCGCCGTGAGCTCGGTGAGGTCGAAGGGCTTGGTGACGTAGTCGTCGGCGCCGAGGCGCAGCATGTCGACCTTCGTGTAGACCGCGTCCTTCGCGGAGAGCACCAGCACCGGTGTCCCGCCGCGGCCACGGATCTCGGACAGCAGCACGGAGCCGTCCACGTGCGGGAGCATCAGGTCCAGCACCACCAGGTCCGCGTCCGCGGCGGAACCTCCCGGGGCGAGGTCCCCCCGGGCGGCGAGCCCGTCGGCGGCGGTGAGGACCTCGTGGCCCTCGCCGCGCAGCGTCTCCGCGAGCAGGGCGCGGACGTCGGGGGAGTCCTCGACGACGAGGATGCGGGCCATGGTCACCTCCGGGGGACGGGCGGCGGTGCTGCGTCCTCCAGTATGACGTGCGGGCCGACGTGGTCCCGCGACCTCGCCCGGGCGCCCGCGGCGTCGTGGACGGCGCGGTCCGCGGCCCGGGACCGGTGTCATCCCCGGTCAGAGCCCTCCCGGCTAGAATCGGTCCTGTCGTCCACGAGCGAGAGAAGGGCAGAGGATGAGACCGCCGAGGCCGCATGGGTCGAGCGCCGCATGAGCACCGTCGTCCTGCTGCTGTTCCTGCTCTCGGGCCTGCTGCTGTTCGCGACGGTCATCGCGATCTACGCGACGGTCGTGACCGCGAAGAGCCGCGGGGTCCCGCGCTGGGTGTGGGGTCTGGGCGCCGCGACCCTGCTGGTCGCCTTCGTCGCCGTGGTGCTCGCGCGCTGACCGCCCAGCCGCGCCGCGGCCCGCTCAGCCGCCGAGCTCGAGCACCCGGATCGCGAGCTGCACCCGGTTGGTGACCTGCAGCTTCTGATAGAGGCGACCCAGGTGCGTCTTCACGGTCGCGACCGACATGAACAGGGTCTCGCCGATCTCCTGGTTCGCCAGGCCCTGCGCGACCAGGTGCGCGACCTCCCACTCCCGTTCCGTGATCCTCTCCGGAGCGGGGCCGGGGGAGTCCTCGGCGGGTGCGCTCTCCGGCGAGGAGTCCGGGCCGACGGCCGGGGTCTCCGTGCGCTCGGGCCCGCCCGTCGCCGCCAGGCGCACCAGGCGGCGCAGCACCTCGGGGGAGAAGCGGGGACGGTCCGCGCCCGCGGCGATCACCGCCTCGACCACCTCTTCGGGCGGGGAGTCCTTGAGCAGGAAGCCCACCGCTCCGGTGCGCAGCGCCTCGAGCAGGAACTCGTCGGTGTCGAAGGCGGTCAGCATCACCACGCGCACGGGCTCTCCTCGCTCGCGCAGGGCGGCCAGGGCCTCGAGCCCGGTCATGTGCGGCATGCGGATGTCCATGAGCACCACGTCCGGGGCGAGCTCGGCGACCTGGTCGAGGGCTGTCCGCCCGTCGGCCGCCTCGCCGATCACCTCGATGCCGCGCGCTCCGTCGATCATCAGGCGCAGGCCCGAGCGCATCAGCGCCTCGTCGTCCACCAGCAGCACCCGCACCCGCGTCGCCTCGGGCGCGGTCGTCTCGTTCACCATGGCAGCCATGCTTCCACCTCGAATCGCTCCGCGTCGCGGTGCCAGCGGGCCCCGCCGCCGAGGAGGTGCGCCCGCTCCTCGACGCCGATCAGGCCGTGCCCGGTCGAGGGTGCGAGGCCGTCGTCGCCGGTGACCGCGCCGCCGCCCGCGTCGGAGGGGCCTGTCGCCGTCTCTTCCGTGTCGGCGCCGGTCACCGGGTTCGCCACGGTCAGCACCACCTGTCCGTCGTGTCGGGCGAGCAGCGCGGTGACCGGTCGGCCCGGAGCGTGCTTGGCGGCATTGGTCAGCGCCTCGGCGAGGATCCGGGCGAGGGCGACGACGGTGCCGCGGCCGAGCTCCTGCAGGTCCTCCTCCGTCTCCAGCCCCTCGAGGTCGAGGGACACCTCCTGCCCGCCGGCGCGGGCCCGGTCCACGGCCTCCTGGAGGGTCGGGACGGTTGCGAGCGGAGCGGCGTCGGCCGTGGTGCGCAGCGCGACCAGCACCTCGCGCAGCTCGCGATTCGCCTGCTGGGCGGCGTCCCGGACGGTCCGTGCGGTCTCGCGCAGCGTCGCGGGGTCGATGTCCTCGCGATAGGACATGGCGCCGGCGTGCATGGCGATCGAGGCGAGGTGGTGGGAGACGCTGTCGTGCATGTCGCGGGCCAGCGCCGCCCGTTCCTCGGCCCGCACGCGCGCGCTCTCCGCATCGCGGCCGAGCCGCAGGGCGTCCGCCTCCCGCTGCGCGGAGAGACGGGCCTGCTCCGCGGAGAGACGGGCCTGCTCTGCGGAGGCACGCTCCCGCTCGGCCGCGACGCGTTCCCGTTCGGCCGCGTCCGCACGCTCGCGCAGCGTGCGGATCAGCTCGTGACGGGTGCCGACCACGCGGCCGATCAGCAGCGGCACCAGGGCGCCGAGGACCATCACCCCGAGCGGGGCGAGCACGAAGACCACGCCCTCCTCGGTCCGCAGTTGCATGTCCAGCGCGAGCCATGACGCGGCGACCGCGCTGAGCAGCAGCACCGCCGCTGCGTCCAGCAGCAGACGGCGCCGAAGCCCGATCCGGTACAGCGCGATCCCGGACGCCGGCAGGCTCCACACGCTCAGCCCGCCCGCGGCCGCGAGCAGCAGATGCACGATCGAATGCAGCCTGCCCGGGCGCAGGAAGCGAAGCGGTCCGATCAGGAGGGTCGCGACGATGCCGACCAGCGCATCGATGCCCGCCGTCGCCACGAGGCCGGGCGGAGGGACGTCGTCGAACTCGACCAGCAGCGCGCCGAACATGATGAGGAAGACGAGGCATCCCAGCCCCAGGCTCAGCAGGCTCTGCAGCGCGGCGATCGCCCATGCGCGGGGGCTGCGCCACGACGGCGCAGCGGGCTCGGACGGTGCGGCCGGCTCGGACGGTGCGGCAACCTCGGTCGGCGCTGCGGGCTCGGGCGGCGCGGTGTGCTCCTGTGGCGTCGCGGGGCCGACGGGCCGGGGTGTGGTCATGCGATCAGCGTAGGGAGGAGACCGGGGGCAACGGATCGTCCGCTCGGCGGAGTCCGCGCGGCTGACCCTCGCGCCGTTGGGCGCCGCGACGTCGGGCGGCGCGCCGAAGCGGGCACTGCGCGGACCGCCGCGCCGCTCAGACCCGGGTGCCGAGCGCCGCCATGACCTCCCGGCCGCGGTCGGTCCGCGGGAACCGCTCCACGATCCCCCGCAGTCCGGCCGCATCGGTGCTCGCCCCGAACGCCTCGGTGAAGGGCTGCAGGCGCACCCCCTCGGAGAGCTCCCCGATCAGCACCGGGTCGAAGCCGAGGCCGTCGACGAGACGGCCGACCTCGTCGGCCGCGGGGGAGGGGCCGGCGATCGCGATCGCGGCGCGGGGCGCAGGACGGCCCGCGAGGTCCTCGAGGTCGTGATAGCCCATATGGTTGAAGGCCTTCACCACCCGCGCGCCGGACAGCTGCTCCTGCACGAACTCGCTGGTCGAGGCGCTGGGAGCGGAGAACTCCTCGATCACCCCGTCGGACTCCGACCAGTAGTTCATCGCATCGATCACGACCTTCCCGGCGAGGGCGTCGGCCGGGATCGTGGCGTGCTTCCCGAGCGGCAGCGCGAGGATCACCAGGTCGGCGCGCTCGGCCGCCTCGCGGGCGGTGACGGGCTGAGCGCCCGGGGCGAGGAACTGCGTGATCAGCGCGATCTTCTCGGGGGCGCCGGAGCCGGCGATCAGCACCTCGTGACCGGCGGCGATCGCGAGGCGGGCCAGGACGGTGCCGACCTTCCCGGCGCCGAGGAGCCCGAGGACGGGGCGTGCGGAGCTGCTCATGCCCGGCACAACGCGACCGAGCGGACGGGGCTTCCCGGAGGTGACCGGTCCCGCGCCCTGCGTGCGAGGCATGGCTGGGGTCGGGGTGCAGGGGCGGGAGTGCATGACGGGAACTGGCGCTGGGCGTACCTCTATGCCCATATCGGCATAGAGGTACGCCCAGCGCCAGCAGCTGACCATGCCCCTGCCGTCCCGATCCTGTCGGCCCTCGCCCGGAGGTGTCGGCCCTCACGGCGCTCGCAGACGTCCCGCTCTACAGTGGGGAGGTCATGTGTCGACTCTTCGCCCTCCGTTCCGATCAGCCCATCACCGCCGACTTCTGGCTGCTGGACGCGCCCTACTCCCTGCTCAGCCAGTCCCGCTTCAACGCCGACGGGACGGGACTGGGGTGGATCGACGAGCACGGCGCCCCGCAGGTCGCCAAGAAGCCCGTCGCCGCCTACGCCTCCGAGCACTTCGGGCAGATGGCGACCGCGCTGCGCTCCCGCGCGATGATCGCGCACGTGCGCCTCTCCTCCGGCACCGGGCACTGCGACGAGAACACCCACCCGTTCCTGCAGGACGGCATCCTCTCCGCCCACAACGGCGTGCTCGAGGTGACCGAGGCGATGAAGGACCGGGTGCGGGAGCTCGGCGCCGCCCACCACGTCCTCGGCACCACCGACAGCGAGTGGATGGCCGCGCTGATCACCGGGGAGGTCGCCGCGCACGGCGGCCACCTGCGCGACGGGGTCGTCGCGGCGCTGGGCTGGATCGCCCGGAACGTCTCGGTGTACTCCGTGAACGTGCTGGTGATGAAGGGGGAGGAGCTGATCGCGGTGCGTCTGCCGGCGACCAACGAGCTGTGGGTGCTGGAGCGGGAGGCGACGGCGGCCGCGCCCCGCGAGGCGCTCGAGCAGTCCTCCTCGACGCTCCGCACCCGCAGCGAGGACCTCGCCGGGGTTGGCTCGGTGGTGATCGCGAGCGAGCCGATGGACGACGACCCCGCCTGGCGCCTCATGGACTCCGGCGAGATGCTGCACCTCGCCGCCGACGGGACCGTCACCTCCGAGCGCCCCGTCGGCCCGCTCGCCCGGCCGCTCGGGCTCGAGGACCTCGGCCTCTCCGCCGCCGCCTCGCAGGCCCACGCCGCCCAGGACCAGGCCCAGCAGGAGCGCCGTCGGCGCCTCGCCGAGCGCGCCGCATGAGCGCCGACGCCCCCGCGGCCGACGGGACGACCCCGGCGACGCCCTACCACCGCATGGCCCGGCTGCGCCCCGAGTGGTCCCGCGCCGCCAAGCCGCTGCTCAGCCTCGGCGCGGCCTTCGTCGCCTATGTGGCGCTGAGCTCCGTGGTGCTGGTCGCCGCGGTGCTGATGCTCGCGGTGGTGCCCGGGGTGAACATCGCCCGCGGCGTCACCAGCGGCGATCCCGGCAGCCCGCTCGACGTGGGTCTGGCGCTCGCGATGGGCGCGATGTGGCTGCCGGCTGGGATCGTCGGCGTGCGCGTGGGCGGCTGGCGACCGCTGGGGGTCGCCTGGTCGGTCGCGGGGAGGCTGCGCCGCGGCCGGGCCCCGCTTCTCCTGGGCGCCGCGGCCGGGCTCCTCGTCGTGCTCGTCGCCGCGCTCGCCGGAGCACTGGCCGGCACGGGCGACGGCGCGGCGGCGCAGGGCGCCGAGGCCGCCTCCGTCCCGCAGCTGCTGCTCGTGGTGGTGCTGGTCGTGCTCCTCGCACCGCTGCAGGCCGCCGGTCTCGAGCTCGCGCTGCGCGGCGTGGTGCTGCAGGCGGTCGGCACCTTCGTGCGCAGCCCCGTCCTGCCCGTCCTCGCCGGGACCGCCGTGATGCTCATCGGCCGTGAGGCCACGCCCGCCGTGCTGGTGCCCGCGCTCGCCCTCGGCCTGAGCGCCGGGATCCTCGCCTGGAAGTCCGGCGGGCTCGAGCTGCCGATCGCGCTGCTCGGCACGCTCACCCTCGGCGCGCAGTTCGTCGCCGCGCTCGGGGCCGGGAGCGCCGCCGGGGCCGGCGTCGGTGCGCTCGGCGCGGCCGCCGCAGCGCCGGGGACCTCCGCCGCGGCGCTCTCGGTCCCCGCCGCCGCGGCATCGGGGGCGGCGCTCGCCGGCGGGGTCGCCTCCGCGATCGCGCTGCTGGTGCTCACCGCGGCGCTCTGCGCGGTGATCGGCCGCCGCCGGGGCGTGCGGCTGCTCGAGTCGATCACCCGACCCGCCGGGGAGGACGCCCCCGCGGCCGTGCAGGTCTGAGGCGCACGTCGCGGGTCTGACCGACGGGACCGGCAGGGCAGGGCCCGGCAGGGCGGGGCTCAGTCGGGGGCGGGTCCCGTCGAGCCGCGCCAGATCACGGTGGACAGCGGCTGCTGCTCCGGGAGCGGCTGGGAGCGCAGCACCGCGATCAGCCGACGCATCGCGGTGCGGCCGAGCTGGCGCCTGTCGTCCTTCACCGTCGTGAGCGTGGGCTGCAGATGGGCCCCGAGGAACTGGTTGTCCCACCCGGAGACGCTCAGGTCCTCGGGCACGCGCCAGCCCAGGTCCCGCGCCGCGTTGATGACGCCGGCGGCGATCGTGTCGCTGCCCGCGACGACCGCCGTCGGCCGCCAGGACGGGGCCAGCGACATCAGCGCGTCGTACCCGCTGCGAGCGGACCAGGGGCCGGTGTCCACCCGGGGCTCCTCGATCCCGAGCCGCTCGGCGGTCTCGAGGAAGACCTGCAGGCGATTGCGGGCCGAGGCGTAGGTCAGATCGCCGCTGACGTGCAGGAACCGTCGATGGCCGAGACGGTGGAGCCCTTCGACGATCTCCCCGATGGGCGCCCCGTCCGCCATCGCCCCCATGCTGCGCGTGTTCTCGTCGTAGTCGGCGGAGGCGACGACGGCCGCGCGCCCCGGGTAGCTGTTCTCGGTCTCGGGCGGCAGGGGCGCGAGCGCCAGGATGCCGTCGACCTGGCCCGAGTCCGCGATCTGGCGCACGAGCTCGAAGGCGTCGTGCGCATCGCCGTCGACGCTGAACACCTCGATCGCGTACCCCTCGGCGCTCGCGACGTCGATGGCGCCGCTGAGGGCGGTGGCGTGGAAGTCGCTGGTGGAGGGCAGCAGCACGCCGATCCGCTCGCTGCGCCTCGTCCGCATCGAGCGGGCCGAGAGGTTGGGCTGGTAGTCGAGCTCCTCGACGGCGAGACGGACCTTCTCCTTGGTCGACTCCCGCATGCCGGTGTCGCCGCGGAGATAGCGGGAGACGGTCTGGTGGGAGACGCCTGCCGTCGCGGCGACCTGCCAGATCGTGGCTCTGCGCTGGCCTGTCGGGGGAAGCTTCTGCATGCGGTCGTCCTGTGCTCGGGTCGGGGTCGTCGTAGGGGCCGCTGCCGCGGAGGGGCGGCACGGGCCGCGGGGCGCGCCGCGCGGCGAGAGATCTCGCGCGGACGTCGAGGGGTTGCGCGGAGGTCAGCCTAGCTCTAGCGTTGCCCCCGAAAGTGATCGATCACTATGCGATGGAGCAGACTGTGGCGAGACGAACGGCGGGGCAGCCCCGCAATCCATGGGAAAGCGTGTGCCCGTCAGGGGTGCGCCATGGGGAGCGCCCGGGGGCCAGGACATGACGGCGGGCGTCGACGAGCGCACCGGATCCCCCGGGACGAGCGCCGCGCCGGAGGCGGAGCATCCCCCACCCACCAGGCCCACGGTGCCGTGGTGGAAGCGGATGTGGCGCGACCGGACCGTGCTGCTCTTCGCCCTTCCGGGCATGGCCGTGATCATCGTCTTCCAGTACCTGGCCCTGGGCGGCAACGTGATCGCGTTCCAGGACTTCCAGCCCTATCTGGGGATCTCCAAGAGCCTGTGGGTCGGGTTCGAGAACTTCCAGATCCTGTTCAACGGGGACCCCGAGTTCCTGGGGGCCCTGCGGAACACGCTGATCATCACCGCGCTGCAGACCGTGTTCGTCTTCCCGGCGCCGATCATCCTCGCGCTCATGCTGCACAGCCTGGTCTCCAACAAGGTGCGCCAGCTCGTCCAGTCCGTCCTCTACCTGCCCCACTTCCTGTCCTGGGTGATCGTGGTGGCCCTCTTCCAGCAGGTCCTCGGCGGCGCCGGGCTGCTGAACAACTTCCTGCGCGCCAACGGCTGGGAGCCCATCGACATCATCGGCAACGCCGACGTGTTCTACGCCCTGATCACCTCCCAGGTGATCTGGAAGGACACCGGCTGGGCGACGATCCTCTTCCTCGCCGTCCTCGCCGGGATCGACAAGTCCCTCTACGAGGCCGCGGCCGTGGACGGCGCGAGCCGCTGGCGCCAGACCTGGCACGTGACGCTGCCCGGGATGCGCCCGATCATCATCATGCTCTTCATCCTCAAGCTCGGCGACTCGCTCTCCGTCGGCTTCGAGCAGCTGATCCTCCAGCAGGACGCGGTGGGCATCGGCGTGGCGCAGGTGCTGGACACCTACGTCTACAACAACGGCGTCGTCGGCGGGTACTGGGGCGTCTCCGCCGCCGTCGGCCTGGTCAAGGGCCTGGTCGGGCTGGTGCTGGTGCTGATGGCCAACAAGATCGCCCACATGTTCGGAGAAGAAGGGGTGTACAAGGCATGAGCACGACGACGACCTCAGCGACTCGCGAGGGCAGCGGGAAGAGCACCCGGCGCATCGCGCCGCGGAGGCGCCCGCGGGTGATCGACGGCGTGGCGACCCCCGGCCCGGTCGAGTCGACCCTCAAGGGGATCATCCTCACCCTCGCCTGCGCCGTGGTGATCCTCCCGTTCGTCGGCGTCTTCTCCACGAGCCTCGCCTCCCCTGAGCAGGTGATCAAGGCCGGCGGGTTCGTCCTGTTCCCCACGAGCATCGACTTCACCGCCTACAAGATGATCTTCTCCGGGGGAGTGGTGACCAGGGCGCTGGGCGTGACCGCCTTCGTCACGATCATCGGGACGACGCTGAGCCTGGCCCTCACCGCGACGCTCGGCTGGGCGCTGAGCCGACGGGGGAGCTTCGCCAACCGGCCGCTCCTGCTGCTGGTGCTGATCAGCCTGCTGTTCGGGCCCGGCATCATCCCCAGCTATCTCGTGGTCGAGCGTCTCGGCCTCCTGGACACCCTGTGGGCGCTGATCATCCCCACCAGCGTCTCGGCGTTCAACGTCGTGGTCGTGCGCGCGTTCTTCGTCCAGCTCCCGCAGGAGATCCTCGACTCGGCGAAGGTCGACGGGGCCGGCGAGCTGCAGCTCTTCCTGCGCATCGCGCTGCCGCTGTCCAAGCCCGTCTTCGCCGTCATCGGCCTGTTCTACGGCGTCGGCTACTGGAACGCGTTCTTCAACGCACTGCTCTACCTCAGCGATGCGAGCAAGTGGCCGCTCCAGATGGTCCTGCGCACCTACGTCGTGCAGGACACCCAGCTCGGCGGGCAGGACCTCGGCATCGACACCGCGTCCCTGCCCCCGCAGACCTCGCTGCAGATGGCGATCCTCGTGGTCTCCATCGTCCCGGTGCTGGTCGTCTACCCGTTCCTCCAGCGGCATTTCGCCAAGGGAATGCTCACCGGCGCCGTCAAGGGCTGAGGACGCCGCCCCCGCGGATCCCGGCACCACGGCCGAGGATCCCTGCCCGACCCCTCGAAGAAGAGACAAGGAGCAGTACCCATGTCCATGAACACCCCCACCCCCACCCCCACCCCCACCACCTCCTCTGCCCGCGGGCTCTCCCGACGCGGCGTGGTCCGTGCCGGCGTCGGCCTCGGCGCCGTCGCCGCCCTCGGTCCGCTGGGCCTCGCGGCCTGCAGCAACGAAGGGCGCGGAGGCGCCGAGCTCGGCGACAACGCGGACGTCACCCGGCCGGACTACATCCCCTTCGAGGGCGTGACACTCGACCTCCCGGCCGATGACGCGGCCGGGATCAGCGGAGCGATGCTCGCCTATCCCGAGGATCCGCAGGCGGTGACCGACGGCGCGCCGGGCGACGGCGAGGAGATCGGGTTCTTCGTCCCGACCAACACCCCGGCACCGCCGGGACACGAGGACAACGCCTTCTGGCAGGGGCTGGACGAGCGCCTGGGTTCCCCCACGAAGATCTCCGTGGTGCCGACGGGGGACTTCGCCGACCGCTTCAACACCACCATCGCGGGCGACCGGCTGCCGGACGTCTTCTCCTACTTCCCCGGGGACGTGCCGAGCCTGCCCTCGATGCTGGCCGAGCGCGCGACCGACCTCACCGACCTGCTCTCCGGCAGCGCGGTCGCGGACTTCCCGTTCCTCGCCAACGTCCCGCCGAAGTCCTGGGACGCCTGCATCTACGGGGGCCGGATCTACGCCATCCCGGTGCCGCGCGGGGTGGTGCAGACCTCGGTGCTGTACAAGCGTGCGGACCTGCTGGAGTCCGAGGGGCTCGAGGTCGATGTCAGCTCCCTGGAGAGCTTCATCGACTCCTGCAAGGAGCTCACCGGCGGGAACCGCTGGGCGCTCCCGCAGGCGCCGACGGGCTTCGTGCGCCAGATGTTCGAGATCCCCAACGGATGGGCGGGCGACGCCGACGGGCTCACCAGCGCCAACGAGGACGAGCACCAGGAGGAGGCGCTCGAGGCGGTCCGGAAGATCATCGCCGACGGCCTCGTCCACCCCGACGCCTTCTCCGTCGACCAGCCCAAGCGCAAGACCTGGGTCGCGGGCGGCACCACCCCGCTGATCTTCGACACGATGTCGGCCTGGCCCGACTTCGGCAACTTCGCCCTGCCCGACGGCTTCCGCCTCGCGGTGCTGCAGCCGCCGAAGGCCGAGGGCGGCGGCGTGGCCCCGGTGCACATGGGCCCGGCCACGCACAACATCACCTCGATCTCGAAGAAGTCCGAGGACCGCGCCGAGACCCTGCTGAAGGTGCTGAACCACATCGCCGCACCCTTCGGCACCGCGGAGCAGCTGTACCTGGCCTACGGCGAGGAGGGCGTCCACCACGAGCTCGACGGCACCAACCCGATCGTCACCGAGAAGGGGCGCAGCGAGCTGCAGCTCAGCGTGAAGTACATGGCGCAGGGCCCGTGGGTGCACTTCAACGCGAAGGACTCCGACGTCTCCCAGGCCCAGTACGACGCGTCGATGGAGCTCGGGCCCACCGCCGTCCACAACCCCGTCGAGGGGCTGTTCAGCGAGACCGCCAGCCGGAAGGGCCGGCAGATCGGCTCGACGCTCGGGGACCTCGAGACCGACATCCTCCAGGGCCGCAAGCCCGTCAGCGACTGGGCCAAGGGCGTGGAGACCTGGAAGAAGGGCGGCGGGGACAAGATGCGCGACGAGTTCCAGCAGGCCCTCGCGGAGAGGGCCGACGGATGAGCGCGAGAGCACCAGGGCTCACCCGACGCGGACTGCTCGGAGGAGGCCTCGGCCTCGGCGCCGCCGCAGGTCTCGGCACGCTGGGCCTCGCCTCCTGCAGCAACGAGGGTCGCGGCGGCGCCGAGCTCGGCGACAACGCGGACGTGACCCGCCCGGACTACATCCCCTTCGACGGCGTGACCCTCGACCTCGAGGGCGACGACGAGGCGGGGGTCAGCGGCGCCATGTTCGACTATCCCGCCGAGCCTCCGGAGGTCGTCGAGGGGAGCATCGGGGACGGACAGGACCTCGGCGTCTTCGTCATGACCAACACGCCCGCCCCTCCCGGGCTGGAGAGCAACCGGTTCTGGCAGCAGCTCAACGAGCGACTGGGGGCGAAGGCCTCGATCTCCGTGGTGCCGACGGGCGACTTCGCGGACCGGTTCAACACCACCATCGCGGGGGACCGGCTGCCCGACCTCTTCTCGTTCTTCCCCGGGGACGTGCCGAGCCTGCCCTCGATGCTCTCGGAGCGCGCGGCGGACCTCACCGACCTGCTCTCCGGCGAAGCGGTCGCGGACTACCCCTTCCTCGCCAACGTCCCGCCCCGCACCTGGGACTCCTGCATCCACGGGGGCCGCATCTACAGCATCCCGATCCCGCGCGGGATCGTGCAGTGCACCGTGCTGTACACCCGACGGGACCTCATGGAGAGCGAGGGGCTCGAGGTCGACGTCGGCTCCCTGGAGAGCTTCCACGAGTCGTGCCGCGAGATGACCGGCGGCAACCGCTGGGCGCTGCCCGTCCTCCCGCTCGGCTACCTCCGGCAGATGTTCGAGATCCCCAACGGCTGGTCCGGGGACGCGGACGGGCTGGTCAGCGCCCATGAGCACGAAGGGCAGCAGGACGCGCTGGAGGCCGGGCGGAAGCTCGTCGAGGACGGGCTGGTCCACCCCGACGCCTTCACCGCGAACATCCCGCAGCGGAAGACCTGGGTCGTGAACGGCACCTGCACCCTGTTCTGGGGCACGCTGTCGGGATGGCCGGACTTCGGCAACTTCCCCCTGCCCGAGGAGTTCCGGCTCGACGTGCTGCAGCCGCCGCTGGCCGACGGGGGAGGGGTCGCGCCCGTGCACATGGGCGCCGCAACCCACAACGTCACCGCGATCAGCAAGAAGTCCGAGGACCGTGCGGCGGCGCTGCTGGACGTGCTGAACTACTTCGCCGCACCCTTCGGCACCGCCGAGTACCTGTTCAACAGCTACGGCATCGAGGGCGTCCACCACGAGCGCGACGGGTCGAACCCGGTGCTCACCGAGACCGGGCGCAGCGAGCTCCAGCTGGGGCAGAAGTACATCGCCCAGGGGCCGTGGGTCCATTTCAATCCCACCGACCCCGAGGTGACGCAGGCGCAGTACGACGTCACGCAGGAGCTGGCCCCGACCGTGACCCACAATCCCGTCGAAGGCCTGTACAGCGAGACGCAGAGCAGGAAGGGTCGGCAGATCAACTCCGCGCTCTCGGACGTGGAGACCGACATCCTGCAGGGCCGCAAGCCCGTCAGCGCCTGGGCCGATGCGGTCGAGACCTGGAAGAAGGGCGGTGGCGACCAGATGCGCGACGAGTTCCAGCAGGCCCTGGCGGAGAAGGCCGACGGATGAGCGCTGCACAGGAGGACCCCATGCGCCCGAACATCATCTATCTCAACTCCCACGACACCGGCCGATGGATCCAGCCCTACGGCCACCCGGTGCCAACCCCGCACCTGCAGGGGCTGGCCGAGGAGGGCGTGCTCTTCCGGCAGGCGTTCTCCGCCGCGCCGACCTGCTCGCCGAGCCGTGCCGCGCTGACCACCGGCCGCACGCCCCACGAGGCGGGGATGACCGGGCTGAGCCACCGCGGGTTCTCCCTGCGCGACCCGCACCAGCACCTCAGCCACGTGCTGCGCGGGGCCGGCTATCGCACCGCGCTCGCCGGTCTCCAGCACCTCTCCCGCGACCCGGATGCGGAGCTCGGCTACGACGAGCGGCTCTCCCCCGAGGGGCACGGGGCGGAGGAGGCCTCCCGCGCCGCGGCGGAGTTCCTCCTGCGCGAGCACGACCGCCCCTTCTACCTCGAGATCGGGACGTTCGAGACCCACCGGCCGTTCCCGGCGCCGTCCGCGCAGGACGATCCCCGGTACCTGCGCCCGCCGGGCCCGGTGCCGGATGCGTCGCAGACGCGGGAGGACATGGCCGGCTATCTCGCGAGCGTCCGCCGCTTCGACGAGGGCGTCGGCCGGGTGCTGGAGGCGCTCGAGGCCTCCGGGAGGGCGGAGGACACGCTCGTCGTCGCCACCACCGATCACGGGCTCGCCTTCCCGGGGATGAAGTGCACCCTGAGCGATGACGGGACCGGGGTGATGCTGCTGATGAGGGGGCCGGGCGGCTTCCGGGGCGGGGCGGTCTGCGAGGCGCTGGTCAGCCAGCTCGATCTGTACCCGACGCTCTGCGAGCTCGCCGGGATCACCGCGGGGGAGGGGCTGCGCGGGCGCTCCCTGCTGCCGCTCATGGACGGCAGGGTCGATCGGCTCCACGACGAGGTCTTCGCGGAGCTGACGTACCACGTGGACTACGAGCCGCAGCGGAGCATCCGCACCGACCGCCACCGCTACGTGCGCACCTTCCGGGAACTGGAACGCAGGCTCCTCGCGCACACCGACGACGGCCCCAGCAAGCGGTACATGGCCGAGCACGGCTGGGGCGAGCGCGCCCCCGACGAGGAGATGCTCCACGACCTCCTGGTGGATCCGGACGGGCGGGAGAACCGCATCGACGACACGGCACTCGCGGACCTCGCGGCGGACCTGCGCGGGCGGCTCGCGTCCTGGATGCGCGAGACCGAGGACCCGCTGCTGGACGGACCGGTCCCCGCCCCGCCGGGAGCCGACGTCCTCGGTGCGCCGTGACCGGGGTCGAAGCGCGAGCACGGGCCCTCCCGTCGATCAGCCCCGACTGGGCGGCCGCCCGGGAGCGCGCGGCGACGGAGCCCTGGGCGGCGCGGATGCTGCAGCGGATCCGCGCGGACTTCGCCTGGTGGCGGACGAGGCTGAGGATCCCCGGCCCCGAGTCCGACAGCGAATGGACCCACCACTACTTCTGCGACGACGGGAACCGGCTGCGCTTCGACCCCGAGCGCCCTCGCCACCACGCCTGCCCCGGCTGCGGACGGCGCCGGGACGGGGCGCTGCTCGACGGCGCCTGGCGCACCCAGATGCACAACGCCGCCGCCTCCCAGGCCCAGCGCGCCGCGCTGCTGCTCCGCCTCGGGGACGACGGGCCCGAGCGGGACGAGGCCCGCGAGGTGCTCACGGGGATCCTCGAGGACTACGCCCGCGACTACGCGCGCTACCCGGCCCACGGCGACAAGGTGGGCACCGGCAAGGTGATGCCGCAGAACCTCGACGAGTCCATCTGGGCGATCGCCCTGCTGCGCGCCGTCCGCTGGGGAGGCGAGCTGCTCCCCGGCCGCGCCGTCGAGGCCGCGACCGACCTGGCCCGGCAGATCGCGGAGCTGCTCGAGCCGCAGCTCGGGATGGTCCACAACATCCACTGCTGGATCCTCGCCGCCCTCGCCGAATGCGGCGTGCGCACGGACGACGCCCGCCTGCTGGAGCGGATCCGGCGGGGCCCCTCGGGCGTCGAGGAGCAGATCCGCGATGGGCTCCGCGCGGAGGGCATCTGGTACGAGACCAGCGTCTTCTACCACTTCTACGCCCTGGCGGCGCTGCTGTCGTACCGGGAGGCGACGGGGCCGGACGGGCTCGCCGCGGCGGAGGCGGAGGCGCTCTCCCGCGCCGTGGACGCGCCGTCGGACCTCGCCTACTCGGACGGCCTGCTCCCGGCCTACGGGGACTGCTGGCCCCACGGCCGGCTCGAGGACTTCGCCGGGCACGTCGCCGTCGCCGCCGCCGTCCTGCCCGAGCGTCCGGTGGCCGGGCGCGGGTTCCGCGGGGATCCCGACCGGGAACGCCCCGTGGACCTCTGGATCGGCTCCCGCTGGGAGAACGGGGGATCGCTCCCGGTGACCGGTCCGGCCAGCGTCGCGGAGCTCGTGTTCGGACCGGGCCCCCTCGGGCACGCCCCGCCGCGGCCGCGGCCCGCCTCCTTCCTCTGGCCGGACGCCGGGATCGGCACGCTCGTCTCGGAGCGCGCGCGGGTCACCATGCGGTGCGGCCCCGACGTGGGCATGCACGACCACCGCGACCGGCTCGCCGTGGACGTCGAGATCCCCGGCACCTGGCGCAGCCTCGACCTGGGCTCCGGCGGGTACACCGCCGAGGCCACGCGGTGGATGCAGTCCCCGGCGGCGCACAGCATCGGCACGCTCCACGACGAGCGTCAGCCCCCGGCCGACGGGATCCTGCGCTCCTGGTCGACGCGGCACATGTCCGCCGAGGTGCGCTGGGACGACTGCTGGATCCGCCGGTCGCTGCGCCTGACCGAGGAGGGCTGGACCGACGAGATGGACCTGCACTCCGACCGGCCGGGGCCGCTCATGTGGCTCTTCCACGGCGACGGCGCCGTGCTGACCGACGGGGAGGAGAGCGGGCAGCCGGGAGCGACGGTCCCTCCGGGCACGCTCGGCGCGCTCCCCGGCATGGAGCACCTGCGGGAGGTCCGGATGCTCACGCCCGACCGGGACGGGGAGGTCACCGTGCGCTGGGACCGTCCGGGTGCCCCGGTGGCGGCCGTGACCGTGCCGCCCGGGGCCGTGGCGGCCGTCGCCGTCGCGGACGGCAACCCCAGCGGCCACCCGCTCGGGATCGTGCTGGTCCGGGCCCATGGCCGCGACGCGCACGTCGCCGCGCGCTTCGTGGTGCCCTGAGCCCCTCAGGCCCGGATCGCGTCGATCACCTTGATCCGGGTCGCGATCAGGGCCGGCAGCGCCCCGGCCAGGATGCCGACCGCCGTCGCGGCGCCGAGTCCCACCAGCACCGCCCCGACGGGGAACGGCGGCGCCTCCACCAGGCCGATGCTCTCGAAGGCGTCGGTGACGAAGGGCGCCTTGGCGAGCGCGACCGCCGCCGTGACCCCGACGGCGCCGGCCAGCACGGTGGCGACCACCGACTCCATCAGCACGCCCACGAAGATCCTCCCGCCGGTCGCGCCGTAGGAGCGACGGATCCCGATCTCCCGCACCCGGAACCGCACGGTGACCAGGGAGATGTTCACCAGCCCCAGCGCACCGAGCAGCAGGATCACCAGCGCCACGCCGATCACCGCCCAGGCCAGGGCCTGGAAGCCGAGGTCGTCCGCGGACATGGAGCCGGTCTGCACGTCGAAGGACCCGGCCGGGGTGCTCGCCAGCGCCGCGGCCAGACGGGACCGGATCTCGTCGGCCTGCTCCGGCGGCACCCACACGTGGTACTCCGAGGTCCGGACCGTCCCCTCACGGCCGGGCAGGGAGGCGAGCGAGGAGGCGTGGACGTAGGCCACCGGCCCCATGTCCTGCTCGGGATCCGGGGACAGCACCCCCACCACGATCGCCTGCTCGGCGTCCGCCGTGCCGTCGGCGCCGTAGATCGTGACGCTCTCGCGCCCCAGCTCGGGGCTGCCCATCTGCTCGTACAGCGCCTGGTTCACCACCAGGGCGGGGGAGAGGCGGCGCGCATCGGAGTCCGCGATCCAGCGCCCCTGGTCCACCCGGGTGCGGAAGACCGCGGCGTAGCCGGGGTCCACGCCGGTGAGCTCCGAGCTGATCACGCCCTGCGTGGTCTGCACCCGCATCCCGTCGTAGATGCGGCGGGTGCGCTGGTCGAGGCCGAGCCGTTCGACCTGCTCGAGCACCACCTCGTCCTGCTGGGCGGCGTCCACCCCGCTCGGGGTGTCGCCCGGACTGATGCTCAGCGTCGTGTCCCGCCCGCCCCAGGTCTCGCTCGACTGGGTGAGGGCGCTGGTGAGCATGCCGCCGCCGCCCATCACCGCGGTGAGCGCGAAGACGGAGAAGGCGACGCCGATCAGCGAGAGCAGCACCCGGCCCCGGTGGACGCGCAGCTCTCCGTAGGCCTCGACGATCGAGGCGAGCAGCCCGGTCATCGCCGTGCCTCCGTCCCGGCGCGCCGCGTCGCGGCCGTGGGCTCGTCGTCCGCAGCGGCCGTCGGGTCCGGTCCGGCGCCGCGCGCGCCGACCGCCCGGCGTCCGGCCCGGATCCCGCCGGTGGCCGCGAGCGCCTCGCCCGCCCCGGTCGCGCCCACGTCGTGCAGGGTGCCGGCATCGAGCAGGAAGGAGCGCCGTGACAGGGCCGCGACCTGCAGATCATGGGTGATCGTCACCAGCGCCGCCTCGGACTCGCGGGCGATCTCGTCCAGCAGCGCCATCACCGCCTCCCCGGTGGTGACGTCGAGGGCGCCGGTGGGCTCGTCGGCGAGGATCAGCCGGGGCCGACGCACCAGCGCCCGCGCCACCGCGACCCGCTGCTGCTCGCCGCCGGAGAGGCGGGAGGGGAGCTGCTCTGCGCGGTCGGCGAGCCCGACCCGGTCGAGCATCTCCCGCGCCAGGCGCTCGCGGCGCCAGAACTGGCCGGCAGTCCCGTACATCAGCGGCATCATCACGTTCTCGAGCGCGGTGCGGCCGTCGAGCAGGTTGAACTGCTGGAACACGAAGCCGATCGAGGCGCCGCGCATCCGGGCCCGTCGGCGCTCCCCGAGGCGGGAGACGTCCGTGCCGTCGAAGAGCAGGTCCCCGCTGCTCTGGCGGTCGATGAGGCCCAGCAGGTTCAGCAGGGTCGTCTTCCCGGAGCCGGAGCGGCCGACGATCGCGACATGGTCCCCGGACTGCACGCGCAGGTCCACGCCGCGCAGGATGTGGAGGTCCTCGCCGCTGGGCAGGCGCACGGTGCGTCGCAGATCCCGCAGCTCGAGGAGCGCGTCGCTCACCAGTAGATCTCCTCATCCTCCTCGGGAGCGTCCACGCCCGGCGCGAACTCGAGGACCTCCTGGCCCTCCTCGAGACCGCTGATGATCTCGACCCGTCCGTCCTCGCGCAGCCCCAGCTCGACCTCGACCGGGGCCGGCTCGCCGGTCGCCTCGTCCAGCACGTACACGGCGCCGACGCCGGCCTCGCCCTCCACGGCCGTGGTGGGCACCGTGAGCACGTCGGTGCGGGTGCCGAGAGCGACCGACACCTCCACCTCGAGCCCCGCCACGATCTTCACGTCCCGCGGGATCGGGCAGGTCAGCGAGGCGAGCGCCGGATCGGAGCCGGAGCCCGGGTCCCTGTCCCCGGCGGAGCCACCGCCCTCGTCGGGAGCGGGGCCACCGTCCGGCGCCTCGATGGCCCCCTCGTCGGCCGGCGGATCGGAGGACGGGTCGGACCCCGGCTGATCGGACCCGGACCGGTCCTCGGCGATGTCCGGGTCGGAGCAGGTGACCGGGTCCTGGCTGGTGGGCAACGTCGCGCTGGCCTCGAGCTCCACGTCCAGCAGCGAGAGCTGCTGCTCGGGGGAGAGGTCGGCGTGGATCGAGTACGTGCCGGGGGAGAGCGTCGCGACGACAGCGCCCTCGGTCAGCTCGTCCTGCTCCTGGACCTCCATGTCCGTGAGGGTCCCGCTCGCGGAGGCCACGAGGGTCACGTAGCGGTACTCGGGCTCGGGGCTCGCGGGTGCTGCGGGGGCCGGCACGGAGGTGCCGCCCGCCGCGGCGCCGGCCGCTCCGTCCGAGGCGCCGGCGTCGGCCGCCCCGTCGTCGGTCCCCTCGGTCCCGTCGGTTCCCTCGGTCCCCTCGGGCGCCTCGTCGGCGGCGGCGTCGTCGGAGTCGGCGGTCGGATCCTCCGCCTCGGCAGGATCCTCCGAGGGCTCGGGCTCGACCGGATAGCGCACCTGCAGCACCCGCTCGCCCTTGGTCACGCGGTCCCCGTCGTGGCGCCAGATCTTGTTGATCTCGCCGCTGGCGGTGGCCTCGAGCGGCGTGCCCTCGTCGGCCACGACCGTGCCGGACAGCTCCAGGGTCGAGGAGATGTCCCCGGTCTCGGCGGCGACCAGCGCGTACTCGTCGAACTCGGCACCGGGGGTGATCGTCTCCTCCCCGGCGTCCGCCTCGCCGGAGGGGAAGAACGCCATCTTCGCGAGCGCCACGGCGATCACCCCGATCAGCAGCATCCAGATCACGGGGAAGACGTAGCGACGCACGGCGGCCATCGGAGGCCTTTCGAGGAGGTCGGCGCGGGGCCGAGCGGGGCAGGGCATGTCGCGACGGAGAGGTCGTGCGGGGGACACCCCATGCGACCCCCGTCGCGGTGTCCCCTCCGCGGCGCCCCCTCCGCGCCGACTCCATTCCACCACGGCCGGTCACGACAGGGGAACGTCGTCCACAGCGGGTCTGTCGCCCGCGTTCCGTCGGCGGTAGCGTCATGACCATGAGCGACGACGCCGCGACGGCCCCCGACCACCTCCTCCTGCTGCCGCTGCGCCAGCGGATCCTCGAGCAGCGGCTCGGCGTGCGGGCCCTGCACCTGCACCGCAGGGGCCGCGAGGACCTATCCTGCCGCTTCGTGGAGGACACGGCCGAGAACGTCTACTCCGTCTCCAAGACCGTCACCGCCCTCGCCGTCGGCATCGCGCAGTTCGAGGGACTGCTGGACGTCGAGGACCTGCTGACAGACCACCTGCCCGCCCCCGCGGGCGGCGTGGGCGCGGGCGTCGAGCAGGTGCGGCTGCGCCACCTGCTGACCATGACCTCGGGCTCCCCGGTGCTCGGCTTCCTCGACGCCGAGCGCGAGCACGAGGACCTCACCGCGCACCTCCTCTCGACCGACCTCGTCGCCGCGCCGGGCGAGCGGTGGGAGTACTCCAACGGCTCGATCTTCCTGCTCGCCCGCGTGATCGCCGAGCGGACGGGGCAGAGCCTGCGCGACTGGCTGATGCCGCGCCTGTTCGCGCCGCTGGGGATCCTGAACCCGCAGTGGTTCGCCACGCGCGACGGCCACACCTGGGGCGCGACCGGACTGCACCTGAAGAGCGGCCAGCTCGCCCGGATCGGACGCCTCCTGCTGGACTGCGGCGCGCACGAGGGGACCCAGCTCGTGCCCGCGGCATGGATCGACGCGATGCACGCCGACGGCACGTGGGTCGCCACCGGCGATCCCGAGCCGGAGGCCGCCCGCTACGGCTACGGGATCTGGGACTGCACCGTCGACGGGGCCTGGCGGGCCGACGGCGCCTACGGCCAGTTCCTGCTGGTGATGCCCGAGCAGGAGGCGGTGCTGACGATCACCTCCCATCTCGAGGGCCGCGGGGGAGCGGAGATCCTCCGCGCCGTGTGGGCGGAGCTGCTGCCGCTGCTCTGACCCCCGCGGCGCAGGGGGCGCCCAGGCCCGAGACGCGGGCACCGGTAGGTTTGGCCCATGGATCCCTCCGTGCTCGTGAACATCGCCCTCGTGCTGCTCTTCGTGCTCATCGGCGGTGTCTTCGCGGGCACCGAGATGGCGATCGTGAACCTCCGCGAATCGCAGATCGACCAGCTCGAGGAGTCCGGGCCGCGCGGCGAGAAGACCGCCACGATGGTCCGCGATCCCAACCAGTTCCTCTCCGCCGTGCAGATCGGCGTGACCGTCGCCGGGTTCTTCTCCTCCGCCTACGGCGCCTCCACCATCGCCCCCTCCCTCGTGCCCGTGCTCACCGGGCTGGGTCTGCCCGAGGGCACGGCCGCCACCGCGGCGCTGATCGGGATGACGCTGATCATCGCCTACCTCTCGCTCGTGCTCGGCGAGCTCGTGCCCAAGCGGCTCGCGATGCAGAACGCGCTGGGGATGACGCGGATCGTCGGTCCGCCGCTGCACCTGTTCGGGCAGCTGATGCGCCCGGTGATCTGGCTGCTGTCGGCCTCGACGAACCTCGTCGTGCGCCTGCTGGGCGGCGACCCGGACGCGAACCGCGAGGCGGTCTCCGCCGAGGAGATCAAGGCGATGGTGCGGGACTCCGATGCGCTGGACCAGGCCGAGTCCCGGGTGCTCGCCGACGTGTTCGACGCCTCCGAGCGCACCGTCGTCGAGGTCATGCAGCCCCGCCACCAGGTGCACTTCCTCGACGGCCGGCAGAGCGTGGCCGAGAGCCGCCAGGAGATCCGCGACACCGGCTTCTCCCGCTATCCCGTCACCGGCGAGGACGTCGACGACGTGCTCGGCTTCGTCCACGTGCGCGACATGCTGCTGGTCGAGGACCCCGCACGCACCCGCATGTCCGAGCTGGTGCGCCCGATCGAGCACATCCCCGGCACCGTGCAGGTGCTCTCGGCGCTGAACCGGATGCGCGCCCACGCCGACCAGATCGCCGTGGTCGTGGACGAGTACGGCGGCACCGACGGGATCGTCACCCTCGAGGACCTGCTCGAGGAGCTCGTCGGCGAGATCTACGACGAGTTCGACCGCGAGTCCTGGCCCGCGCCCGGCGGCCTGGACAGCATCCTCGCAGCCGACGGCACCTTCGAGGGCGGGCTGATCCTGCAGGAGTTCCGCGACGCGACCGACATCGAGCTGCCGGACACCGGCGGCTACGAGACCGTCGGCGGCTTCCTCATGGCGGAGCTGGGCCGGATCCCCGAGGCCGGGGACACGGTCGCGATCGAGGGCGGCACCCTCGAGGTGGTCGAGGTCGACGACCGCCGTGTGAAGACGGTCCGCTTCACCCCGGGGACGCCCGCCGAGGGCGAGGAGCAGGCCGACGAGGAGACTCCCTCCGTCTGAGTCGGCGGGGCCCGCCCCCGCCGCGCCTCGCCTCCGCTGACGCCCGCGCCGATCGGTCGGGGCTCAGCCCTACCCTCGCCTCGTCTCGCGAGTAGGGTCGAGGACATGCACTCCGTCCCGGGACCGTGCTCCCGGGTACCCACACCTCGGGAGGACCTCTCATGGCTCGTAGCACCTTCGCCCAGCTCCTCGTCACCCAGCTCCGCGACCTCGGCGTGGAGCGCATCTACGGGGTGGTCGGCGACTCGCTGAACCCCGTCGTCGACGCCGTCCGCACCACCGAGGGCATCGAGTGGGTGCACGTGCGCAACGAGGAGGCCGGCGCCTTCGCCGCCGGCGCCGAGGCGCGCCTGACCGGGAAGCTCGCCGTGTGCGCCGGCTCCTGCGGCCCCGGCAACACCCATATGATCCAGGGCCTGTACGACGCGCACCGCGACAACGCCCCGGTCCTCGCGATCGCCTCCCACATCCCTTCGGAGAAGATCGGCACCGGCTTCTTCCAGGAGACCCATCCCGAGCGGCTGTTCCAGGAGTGCTCCCACTTCTGCGAGATGGTGAACTCCGGCCCCCACGGCGCGACGATGCTGCACATCGCGATCCAGACCGCGATCGCGAAGAGCGGCGTCTCCGTGCTGGTGCTGCCCGGCGACGTCGCCGACCAGGGGGTCGACGCCCCGCTCACCCGGGATCTCGCCGTCGAGCTCGGCGCGGTCCAGCCGGCCGCCGGACCCGTCGGCCGCCTCGCCGAGCTGATCGACGCGGCGGAGTCCGTGATGCTCTTCGCCGGCGCCGGGGTGCGCGGCGCCCGGGAGGAGGTGCTCGCGCTCGCCGAGCGGGTGAAGGCCCCGATCGGCCACGCCTTCGGCGGCAAGGAGTGGATGCAGTACGACAACCCCTTCGACGTGGGCATGAGCGGCCTGCTCGGCTACGGCGCCTGCTACGACGCGATGCACGAGGCCGACCTCGTGATCCTGCTGGGCACCGACTTCCCGTACAGCGAGTTCCTGCCCGGCGAGGGCGGGAAGGACGCGCCGCGGATCGTGCAGATCGACGCCGACGCATCCCGGCTGGGCCGGCGCGTGGGCCTGGACCTCGCCGTGCACGGCGACGTGGCCCTCACCCTCCAGGCCGTCCTGCCGCTGCTGACCTCGACCAAGGGCCACCGCTACCTGCACCGACAGCTGAAGGCCCACCACAAGGCGCTCACCGGCGCCGTCTCCGCGTACACCAAGAACGTCGAGCGGATGAAGCCCATCCACCCCGAGTTCGTCGCCTCGACCCTCGACGAGCTCGCCGACGACGACGCCGTGTTCACCGTGGACACCGGCATGTGCAACGTCTGGGGCGCCCGCTACATCACCCCCAACGGGAAGCGGCGCGTGTTCGGCTCCTGGCACCACGGCACCATGGCCAACGCGCTGCCGCAGGCCATCGGCGCCTCGATGGCGTTCCCGGACCGGCAGGTGGTCTCGATGAGCGGCGACGGCGGGCTCGGCATGCTGATGGGGGAGCTGCTCACCGTGAAGCTCCACGACCTGAACGCCAAGATCCTCGTGTTCAACAACTCGAGCCTCGGGATGGTCAAGCTCGAGATGCTCGTGGAGGGCCTGCCCGACCACGGCACCGACCACGAGAGCGTCGACTACGCGGCGATCGCCGAGGCGGTGGGCATCGGGTCGGTGCGCATCACCGACCCGAAGAAGCTGAGGAAGCAGCTCGCCGCGGCGCTCGCGACCCCGGGCCCGATGCTCATCGACGTGGTCACCGATCCCGACGCCCTCTCCATGCCGCCGAGGATCACCGCCCAGCAGATCCGCGGCTTCGCCACCGCCTCGACGAAGATCGTGCTCGGCGGCGGCGTCGGGAAGATGCTCGACATGGCCGCGAGCAACCTGCGCAACATGCCGCGGTGAGGCAGGCCGGGGGCGCTCGGCCCCGCACGTCGGCCGCTCGGCACGCCCCTCGTGTGGAATGCTGAGCGGCGGGGTCCGTCGGTCGAAGTGGAGGGTTGCACCATGGCGTTGATTCACCCGCACAGCCTCGAGCGCTGGGAGGAATGGCGCGCCACGCGCCGGCCCGCCGCGGCGGTGCGCAGCGCGGCCTCGCGCCTGCTCCGCCGGCCCTCGCCCGCCGCACCGGGGGAGCCGACCTTCACCCTGCACACCCGCGAGGGGACGGGGAGCTCCCGTATCCTCCTCGGGATCGATCCCAGCGGGCCGACTGGCCAGGACGACCTGCTGTCCGTGCTGCCCTATCTGCACGGGGACGTGGACGTGCTGACCCCGGTGGGCACGGAGCTCCCGCTCCTGGAGAGCGCGGAGTGGACGCACCGCCCCGTGATCGAGCCGAGCGCCGCGCTCGCCGGGCGGGGCATCACCGCGGTGCTCACCACGGGCTGGGAGCACCGGGTGGGGCGCGAGGTCCACTCCTGGGCCCTGCACGCCGACGTGCCCAATGCCGTGGTGCAGGTCGGGACGGTCACCCCGTTCAGCGCGCCGCTGCCCCCGCGCACGACCCTGCTGGCCTGGACCGAGGCCGACGGGCAGTTCCGCCGCTCGGGCCGGCGCGAGATCGAGGTGCGCGCCGTCGGGTCCCAGCGGCTCTGGGAAGCCTCGCACGGCGACCCGGTCGACGACGCCGCGCAGGACGAGCAGCCCCTGTTCCTGGGCCAGCTCTCCGCGCTGGAGCTCCCGAGGCGCCTCGCCGCCGCGGCCGCGCTCTCCTTCTGCCGCACCGCGGACGCCCGCTACCAGCCCGGCGCCGAGGACACCGACCGGTTCTCCCGCGCCACGGCGGCCCTGCTGCGCCGGCGCGGCGTGACCGTCCAGGAGCCGCCCCTCGCCCCGGCGGAGTTCCGCGGACCGGTGGTCTCGATCATGTCCGACGGGGTCCTGGAGGCGGCAGTGCGCGGACTGCCCGCCTGGGTGCACTGCCCGCACGCCCCGGACTGGCTGCACGAGTACTGGGAGCGCTACGGCATGCGCCCGTACGGCGGGCCGACGACCACCGCCCCGCCGGTCGGGGCCGACGAGCCCGCACGGCTGATCGCACAGATCCTCGAGGGCGACGCCTGAGCATGCTCGAGCTCGACGGGCACCCGCAGCACTACGACTGGGGGTCGCGGACGGCCATCCCCGAGCTCCTGGGCCTCGAGGCCGACGGGTCGCCCTGGGCGGAGCTCTGGTTCGGCGCGCATCCGCTGGGACCGGCGACCGTGCACGGCGGGGAGAGGCTGGACGACGTGATCGCCGCCGCCCCGCGGGAGATGCTGGGGGAGGGCGTGGGCAGGGCGTTCGGGCAGCGCCTGCCCTTCCTGCTGAAGGTGATCTCGGCGGAGAGGCCGCTGTCCCTCCAGGTCCATCCCACCCGTGAGCAGGCGGTGGAGTCCTTCGCGGCGGAGGACGCGGCCGGGATCCCGGTGGACTCCCCGCGGCGCAACTACCGCGATGCCAACCACAAGCCCGAGCTGCTGTACGCGCTGACCACCTTCACCGCGCTGTGCGGATTCCGCACGCCGCGGCGGGCCGCGGTGATCCTCGAGGGACTCGGCACCGAGCTCACCGACCGGCTGCACCGGCTGCTGGTCGCCAACCCGACCGCCCACGGGATGCGTGCGGCCTTCCGCACGCTGGTCTCCACCTCGATGCATCCCTCCGCGGCCGAGGTGGGTGCGGTGGTGGAGGCCTGCCGGGCGCGGTCGCGGGCTGGCACCTCGCCCTCGCCGCGCATCGACTCCTTCGTCTCGCTGCTCGCCGAGCACCATCCCGGCGACCCGGGCGTGGTGGCCGCGCTGCTGCTGAACCCCGTGACCCTGCAGCCGGGCGAGTCGCTGTTCGTCCCGGCGGGGGCCCTGCACGCCTATCTGCACGGGACGGGGCTGGAGGTCATGGCCTCGGGCGACAACGTGCTGCGCGCCGGGCTGACCTCGAAGAAGGTCCATGCCGACGAGGTGCTCCAGAGCGTCAGCGTGAGCGCCGCGCCCCCGCTGCGCGTGGCACCCGAACGGCAGAGCCCCACCTCGATCGCCTACTACGCCCCCGTGGACGACTTCGAGCTCTCGATCACGCAGCTGGCCAGCGACCAGGGGGCCGACGGGGACGCCCGGCCGGTGCCCGGGACCGGGCCGCGGATCGTGCTCGGGCTCGAGGGGGAGACCACCCTGCAGGCGGCGACGGGGACCCATGTGCTCCGGCCCGGACGCGCCGTGTTCGTGCCGGCCTCCGACGGCGCGCTGCGCGCGAGCGGTCGGGGGCGGTTCGCGCAGGCGAGCGTGCCCTGAGCCGCGCACGGCCCGAGACGTACTCGCCGTGCGCCGCGCCCGGCCGCACCGGTGCGCGGGCTGCGCTCAGCCCTCGGCGGGCAGCTCTCCGTCGGCGCGGGCCGCTGCCAGCTGGTCGCGGATCTCCTGGACGAACTCGATCACGGCGCTGCCGCCGCCGACGGGACCGCCGGCGAGCTGCCCGTCGGCGCCCAGCAGCACGGCGCTCGGGGCGCCCGCTCCGCCGAGGGCGGTGCGGGCGGTGAACTGCAGGTCGTGCAGGGCGTGGCCCTGGACCCGGTCCGTGGTGCGCTCGCGCAGCTGGTCCAGGGGGCGGGAGAAGACGAACCGCACCTGCATGACGCCCTCGAGCGCGCCCGTCCACTCCTCGGCGTGGTCCAGCACCCGCTCGCACGGCCCGCAGCCCTCGGAGACGAAGATCAGCAGCGCCGCCCGGTGCGCGGTGAGCTGGGTGAGGGTGATGAGCCTCCCGTCGGCCTGCTGGAGCACGGCCGGCGGGATCGGGGCGCGCTCGTAGTCCAGCAGCTCGTCCTCGTCGCCCTCGCCCTCCTCGCTCGCCCCCTCCGGGTCGGCCGCGGCGGGGCGCGCGGTGCCGGCGGCGGGAGCGGGGCCCGCGCCCTCGGCCGCCTCCTCGGCGGAGCTGCCGCCGAGGGTGAGGGCGGTGAGCACGATCGTGAGCAGCAGCGCAGCGCCGAACCCGAGGATCGTCAGCGGCGCCTGCACCAGCAGCGTCGTCATGACGCCACTGCCGGCGGCGGCGACGGAGAGCACGCCGAGCACGCTGAGGATGATGTTCCGCCCCAGGGTGATGCGGGAGACGGTGGGGGAGGCGAGCGTGCCGAAGCACGAGCAGTGCACCTCCTCCTCGAAGGTCAGGGCCCGGCCGATGATCACGAGATAGGTGAGCATCAGCAGCGCCACGAGCCCGGTGAGCAGCACCTGTATCGGCGGGGCGGGCAGCCAGATCCCGAGCGCCAGCATGATCTCCGCGACCGGCAGCACCGAGGCGACCGAGGCGTGCATCGTCGGCAGCGGCAGGCGCAGCGAGCGCATCGCGTCCTCGGTGCCCTGCCGCGCGCCGAGCTTCGCGAGCCCGGAGACGAGCAGGGTGAGCGACAGCAGGATCGGTGCCGCCAGCAGCACAGCCATTCGGGGAGCCTCCTCGCGCCGGCCCGCCCCTCGGGCGACGTCCACCCATTGTCGAGCATCGCGGACCCGGACGGCGGGTCCGGACGGCCCGTTCGCCCACGGCGCATCCGGTGACGCCGCCGTACGCTGGATCCATGTCGACCGATGCGCACCAGGCCCCCACCGCCCTCGACGACGATCGCCGCACGCAGATCCTCGCCGACGTCGCCGCGCTGCGGGAGTCCTTCGCCGCCGGCACCACCCGTCCCGTCGACGCGCGCCTCGCGCAGCTCGAGGCCCTCGCGCGCGGCCTGCGCGCCGAACGTCCCCGCCTGCTCGCGGCCCTCGCCTCCGACCTCGGCAAGTCCCGCACCGAGTCCGCGCTCACCGAGCTCGGCGTCGTCGCCCAGGAGATCGCGCACATGCGCCGGAACCTGCGCGCCTGGCTGCGGCCGAGGAGCTTCGGCCCGGGGCTGCTGCTGGCGCCTGCGACCGGCCGCCTCCACCGCGAGCCCCTCGGGACCACGCTGGTCATCGCGCCGTGGAACTATCCCGTGAACCTCGCCCTCGCCCCGCTGATCGGCGCGATCGCGGGCGGGAACACCGCGATCCTGAAGCCCAGCGAGGTCGCGCCCGCCGCCTCGGCCGCGCTCGCGCAGCTCGTGCGCACCCACCTCGACCCCGCCTGGGTGCGGGTGGTCGAGGGCGCGGTCGAGGAGACGACGCTCCTGCTCGAGCAGCGCTTCGACCTCATCTTCTACACCGGCAACAGCGCCGTGGGCCGGATCGTGGCGCGCGCCGCCGCCGAGCACCTCACCCCCACCGTGCTCGAGCTCGGCGGGAAGTCCCCGGTGTTCGTCGATGCGGGCATGGACCTCGAGATCGTCGCCCGCCGCATCGTGTGGGGGAAGTTCACCAACACCGGCCAGACCTGCGTCGCCCCGGACCACCTGATGGCCGAGCCCGACACGCTCGAGCAGCTCCTCCCGCACCTGCGCCGCGCCGTGAGCGAGCTGTACGGCCCCGACCCGCGGCGCAGCCCGGACTACGGCCGGATGATCAACGAGAAGCACTTCGACCGGGTGCTCGCCCTCATCGACGACGACAAGGCCGTGCTCGGCGGCACCGCAGGAGCGGACCGCGAGGACCGCTATCTCCCGCCGACGATCATGACGGGGGTGCAGCGGGAGGATCCCGTGATGGGGGAGGAGATCTTCGGCCCCGTGCTCCCGCTCCTGGAGGTCTCCGGCCCCGACGAGGCGATCGCGCGGATCTGCGAGGGAGAGAAGCCGCTGACCGCCTACGTGTTCAGCCCTCGTCCCGAGGTCGAGGAGCGTTTCATCGCCGAGACCTCCTCGGGCTCCCTCGCGCTCGGCCACACCCTCGCCCATGTCGGCTCGCAGACCATGCCCTTCGGCGGGGTGGGGGAGTCCGGGACCGGCGCGTACCACGGCCGGGCGAGCCTGGAGGCGTTCACCCACGCCAAGCCCGTGGTGACGAAGCCGCTGCGCCCCGACACGCTCCGCCTCGTCCTCCCGCCCCACGGCGGCGCCAAGCGCGCGCTGCTCGAGCGGCTGTTCGGCTGAGCGCGACGGGAGCGCGGCGCTCGTCCGGCCGATCGGTGACGGCACCCGATCGACCGATGGCGCCGACCGAAGGGCGGACCGCCGTCGGCCGCATGGCCGACCCGGCCTCGACGAAGGTCCACCGCAGCTCCTCCCTGCGGCCATGATCGACCGTGACCTGCGGGATCGGTGAGGCTCCACGGGGTATCAGGGTCTACCGTCGAGGCATGGCCCCGACGGGCCCGTCCCCGACGTCCATGAGCCGACACGCTCGAGGAGAACCCCATGACCGTCCCCTCCGCCGCCTCGACGGCCCTCGCCCCGCCGCCACCGCCGAAGCCGTCCCTCCTCAACGGCGCCACCACCCACGGGATCCGCGGCAAGCGCCGGATCCGCCATCCCTGGGAGCTGCCGCTGCTGTGGGTGGGCGTCGCCGCGACGGTCCTCGGCTATCTCTCCTGGGGCGGCGCGATCGGCGGCGCGATCTGGCTGTACAGCACCGAGGGCGAGGACGCCGTCACCAAGGTCTGGGACTACGTCTCCGTGCTCCCGATCGTGGTCCAGCTCGTGTTCCTGCTGCCGCTGCTGCCGCTGCTCATCTGGTGGGTGCGCGCCATCATGTACGCGCAGATGCGCGCCACCTCCGTGCGGATGAGCCCCACCCAGTTCCCCGAGGGCTACCGGATGGTGGCCGAGGCCGCCGCGCAGTTCGGGATGCGCAACGTCCCCGACGCCTACGTGACCATGGGCAGCGGCGTGGTCAACGCCTTCGCCTCCGGCCACGGCTTCCGTCGCTTCGTGGTCATCCACTCCGACCTCTTCGAGGTCGGCGGCCAGGGCCGCGACCGGGAGGCGCTGCGCTTCGTGATCGGCCACGAGGTGGGCCACCTCGCCGCCGGCCACGTCTCCTACTTCCGCATGCTGTTCACGAACCTGCTCGCCCTCATCCCGGTGCTGGGCCCGGCGTTCTCCCGCGCCCAGGAGTACACCGCCGACAACTTCGGCCACAGCTTCGCCCCGGAGGGCGCCCCCGGCGTGATGGGGCTCCTCTCCGGCGGGAAGTACCTCGGCGGCGAGGTCAACGTCCACGAGCTCGCCGACCGCGCCGCGACCGACCCGAGCCTCTTCGTGCACTGGGTCAACTGGGGCTCCTCCCACCCGATCACCACCTGGCGCGCCCACGCCCTGCGCGATCGAACCCGGCCCGGCTCGCTGTGGATCCGCCCGAAGGGGCACCTGTTCGACTCGCCCCTGCCGGCCGGCCACCGCTGGTCCTCCGGGTATCCGAGCCCCGGCGAGGCGCTCGCGCTGCTGGACGAGGCCGGTCGCGTCCGCCCCGAGGGGTACGGCGAGCAGTTCGGCCGCTTCACCGGCGTGCCCATGCCGGAGAGGCCCTCGATGCGCGTCCTGCAGACCTCCGCACCGCTGCTCTCCGCCCGCACCGGCTACGAGATCGCCCCCGGCCCCTACGCCGAGGACGCCCGCGGCACGGCCCAGGACGCACGCGGCACTGCCCAGGACGCTCCGGGCACGGACCGGGGCGGCTCCGCCCCGCACGCCTGAGCCGCACTCCCGAGGCCTGCTCCACCACCGCGGCCGGTCCCTTCCCGGGGTCGGCCGCGGCGGTGTCCCACCGGTCACCTCGCCCTCTACAAAACTGCACTCACTGCATATGGTGGTTGGGTGATCCCCGACTACAGCGCCCCGCCTCCCGCGGTGCGTCGCAAGCCCCTGCTCGCCGTCCTCCTCGCACCGCTGTTCATGGCCCTGATCGCCGTGAGCGTCATCAACGTCGCCCTCACCGCGATCGGCGAGGGCCTCGAGGCGGACACGGGCTCGCTGCAGTGGGTCATCTCCGGCTACGCCCTCTCCTTCGCGATCCTGCTGGTCCCCGCCGGCCGAGCGGGCGACGCGACCGGGCGTCGGCGCATGTTCGTGACCGGTGTCGGGATCTTCACCGTCGGCTCGCTGCTGTCGGGCCTCGCCCCGGACGTCGAGACCCTCAACGTCGCCCGGATCCTCCAGGGCATCGGCTCGGGGCTGTTGAACCCGCAGACGGTCGCGCTGATCCAGCAGCACTTCCGCGGCCAGGACCGGGCACGGGCCTTCGCGCTGCTGGCCACCACCGTCGCGGTCGCGACCGCGATCGGCCCCGTCATCGGCGGACTGCTGATCCAGGCCCTGGGCCCGAACTGGGGGTGGCGCTGGATGTTCCTGATGAACGTCCCCATCGGCATCGCCGCGATCCTGGGGACCTTCCGGTACATCCCCGACGACCGCTCGCGCGGACGGGCCCGACCCGACCTCGATCCCGTCGGCACGATCCTGCTGTGCCTGGCGATCCTCGGGATCATGCTGCCCTTCCTCGAGCGGGGGGTGAGCGCGCTGGTGTGGCTGTCCTTCCCCGCCGGTCTGCTCGTGCTGGGGCTGTGGTGGACCTGGGAGCGGCGCTACAAGGGCCAAGGCAGTTCGCCCATGGTCGACACCGCGATCTTCGCCAACAAGGCGTTCCGCAACGGCATCCTCATCGTCTCGGTGTACTTCCTCGGTGCGACCAGCGTGTGGATCATCGTGCCGCTGTTCCTGCAGATGCATCTCGGCCACACCGCCTTCGAGGCCTCGCTGATGGGCCTGCCCTCCTCGATCGCCGCCGCGATCAGCTCCCAGATCGCCGGCCGCTACGTGCTCACCCTGGGCCGGCGCATGGTGATCGCCGGCTTCGGCGTGGCCTTCGTGGGCCTGCTGGGCACGACGCTGATGGCGGGCTTCGTGGAGTCCGGCGCGCTGCCCTTCTGGTGGTTCGCCGCGCCGCTGATGCTGATGGGCCTCAGCCAGGGCATGACCATCTCCCCGAACCAGACCCTCACCCTGAACTCGGTGGATCCGCGCTTCGGCGGCGTGGCCGGCGGCATCCTCCAGCTCGGCCAGCGCCTCGGCGCCGCGATCGGCACCGCGATGATCCCCGGCATCATCTTCTCCCTCACCGGCGGCGGGCACGACTGGCTCGAGGCGTTCACGATCGCGCTGGTGATCATCATGGCGCTCACCCTCGCCGCGATGGGCGTGAGCTTCGCGGACCGCGCCCGCGAGAAGGCGGCACCGGGCTCGCTGTGACCCCCGCGGGAGGGGCCCCTGGTCGGCCGCCGGGCGCGGGCGTACCCTGAGCGACACGGTCGGCGAGCGACGGCGCCGCGCGGCTCCGCGCCTCGCCGGGACCGGGAGCAATGGTGCACCGCCCGCAGCAGGCCCGCCCAGGGCGCTCCCTCAGGACCGGCTGGGGAGACCGCGCCCCGGGTGCCGCCGGGCGCGGGACGGCCCAGTGGTCCGGGCTCCCCGCCGAGGACCGCGACGTCCCGGCCGACGGGACAGAGGCGCAGGCCGACGGGACGGCCGGCCCGCCCCGCCGTGCACGCGGCGTGCTCGCCGAGATCGCGCTGCTGCTCGTGCTCGTGCTCGCCCTCCCGCCCGTTCTCCTGGGCGGCACCCCGGCCGAGGTGACCGCACGCAGAGTCCTCCAGGCCCTGGTCGACGGCGACATCGCGGCCCTGCAGGAGCACCTCACCCCCGCCGGGGACGCGCTCGACATCGCGCTCTCCCCGGAGGTGATCGGGGCGACCGAGGCGCGCATCGAGCGCTTCACCCTCACCGCCGTCCGCGCCGACCAGGACCGCGCCGAGGTCGACGCGCGGCTGCGCGTGGGCGGACGCTCCGTCACCACCACCCTGCACCTGATCCGTCACCGGGACGGCACCTGGCCCCGCCGCACCTGGGAGCTCGAGCCGCTCACCCTGCCCACCGTGCAGGTCGCGATCCCTGTCGGCACCGCGCAGCTGCGGCTGAACGGCCGGATCGTCACGGTGCCCGAGGCGCGACGGCCCCGCGGCGACGAGGGGCTCGGCATCATCACCCTGCGCGTCCTGCCCGGCCTCTACGAGATCGAGGCCGTGGACCGGGGCGCGCTCATCGAGCCGATCCCCGTGCGGGTGAACGTCCCTCCGCTGCTGAGCCCGTGGACGTCCGTGCCGCTGCAGGCCGGCTACGCCCTCACGGACACCGGGAGGCAGCACCTCGCCGCGCAGCTCCGGGACTCCCTCGAGACCTGCCTGGCCAGCACCTCCGCGCACCCTGTCGGCTGCCCCCTCGCCGCCTCCGGCGCGGGGGAGGAGCAGGGCAGCTGGAGGCTCGTCGCCGACCCCGACGTCCGCGTCTCCGTGGGCTGGATGGGCACCTACACCGTCTACGCCCTCGGCGGCGTCGCCGAGTTCACCGTCCCCGCCGACGCGGACGGGGAGGCGCCGCGCCGCCACCGGGTCCTGGTCGACGCCCGCGCCGTCGGCATGCTGGACCGGGACGGGGCGCTCGTGACGTCGTGGAACAGCTGAGCCGCGCCGGGGCCGAGTTGGTCCCGGGATACTCTCTCCGGAGGCGACGAGGCGAACAAGGGGCGCAGTGGGGCGCAGCAGCGAGCGGAGGGCCGGCCGGGACCGGCAGGGGACCGCGCGCGTCCTCTCCGGAGGCTGGGGAGGCTCCGAGGACGAGGACCTGCCGCTCGGCACGCCGCACGGCGGGCAGGCCGGACCGTCCCCGGCCGCAGACCCGTCGGCCCGTGGCGCGTCGGCTGCTGACACGTCGGCTTCTGATCCCGCCGCTGAGGCGCCCGGGCCCGGACGGAGGGTTCGCCGTCGCCGGTGGCTGATCGGCGGGATCGCCGCACTGCTCGCCCTGGTGCTGGTGCTGCCCCAGCTGCTGATGGGGGAGCGCGGGCCGGAGGTCGAGGCACGCAGCTTCCTGCAGGCGATCCTCGATGCCGACACCGACACCGTGCGCGAGCACATGGCCCCGCCTGCCGACGGCGCACTCGACGTGGCCCTCACCGACCAGGTGATGCTCGCATCCCCCGAGCGCGTGGACCGCTTCACGATCGAGGCGACCGAGATCGAGGGGGACAGCGCTGAGGTCACGGCCACGCTCCGCCTCGGGCACCGCACGAATGAGACGGTCCTGCACCTCACTCGGCACCGCGAGGGGATGCTGCGCCGCCCCGTGTGGGAGCTGGAGCCCGTGGTGCTGCCGGTGCTGCGCCTCTCGGTGCCGGTCAGCGCCGACTCTATCCTGATCAACGACGTCGAGGTCGAGCTGCCCCCGTCCTCGCTCGGGGACACTCCCTTCGGCCTGACCGAGGTGCACCTCAGCGCCCTGCCGGGCGGGTATCAGCTCCGCGCCCCGGAGATCGGGGACGGCGTCACCCCGGTCCCGGCCCGCTCCACCGTGCCTCCCGTGCTCGGCGAATGGACCGCCTCGCTCATCGAGCTCGACTACGAGATCACCGAGGCCGGTGTCGAGCAGCTCCGCGACTCCCTGATCGACGGGCCCCTCGCCGAGTGCGCAGACAGCACCTCGCCCCGGCCCGAGCGATGCCCCTTCAGCGCCCCGGAGGGTGTCACCGGCGACGGGACCTGGGAGATCCTCACCCCGCCGCAGATCACCGCCATGAGCGGCACGGGAGGCTTCGTCGAGGCCCTCGGTCACAGCGGGGTCGCCGAGTTCACCGTCACCGCGGCCGACGGGACGACGACGGCGCACCGCGTCCCCATCGAGGGAACGGCGATGGGCTACATGGACCGCGAAGGACAGCTGGTCGGCTCCTGGATGGGGGACGACGGCGGCATCGTGTTCTGACGCGGCCGCCGCCCTGGGATCCGACCGATCCGGTCACCTGACCCGCACGTCCTCTCAGCCCGTACACCCCGCCGGGCTCTCTCAGCGCGCCGGCGTCTGCTCCTCGGACTCCGTCGCCGCAGCCTCCACCGGCTGCTCCCCGGCATCGGCCGGATTGCGGCGGATGAACAGCGCGATCACGACGGTGACCAGGCCCAGCACCGCCGAGATCGTGAACGCCGCCGAGGTGCCCGCGGAGATCCCCCCGAGCTCGGAGGCGCCGCCCGCGGTGGTGCCCGCCGCGACGCGCGCCATCACCGAGACCATGAGCGCGGCGCCGGCCGCGCCCGCGACCTGCTGCACCGTGCCCACGATCGCGGAGCCGTGCGGGTACAGCCGCCGCGGCAGCGAGCCCATCGCCGTGGTCATCAGCGGCGTGAAGACGAAGGCGAGACCCAGCGACATCACCACGTGGCCCACCACGATCAGCCATGCCTGCTCGGGCACGCGGGACATGATCCCGATGCCGACCACCACGGCGGCGAGGCCCGGCACCAGCAGCGGCCGCGGGCCGACCCGGTCGAACAGCCGCCCCACGAACGGGGCCAGCAGCCCCATCGCGAGCCCGCCCGGGAGCATCATCAGCCCCACCGACAGGGTCGACAGCTCCAGCACCCGCTGCAGGAAGATCGGCAGCAGCACCACGACCCCGAACATCGAGCCCATCATCACGACCATCAGGCCGACGGCGACGGCGAAGTTGCGGCTCGCGAAGGTGCGCAGGTCCAGCAGCGCGCGCTCCTGGCGCTGCAGCCGCAGCTGGCGCAGGACGAAGAGCGCCAGCGCCACCACGCCCACCGCGAGCGCGACCAGCGCCGCCGCGGGCGGGCCCGACGGGGTCTCCGCCGCACCGCCGTGGCCGCCGCCGCTGATCCCGGTCAGCCCGTAGACCAGCGGGCCGAAGCCCACCGCGGACAGCAGCACCGAGAGCGGATCGGCAGGCTTCGGATCCGCCTCCGAGACGTTCTGGATGCGGCGCAGTCCGATCACCAGCGCCGCCACCGCGATCGGCAGCACCAGCACGAACAGGAATCGCCACGGCGCGAAGGAGAGGATCAGCCCCGACAGCGTCGGTCCGAGCGCCGGCGCGACGGAGATGACGATCGAGATGTTGCCCATCACCTGTCCGTGCCGCGAGGGCGGCACCAGGTTCATCACCGTGGTCATCAGCAGCGGCATCATGATCGCGGTGCCCGAGGCCTGCACGATCCGGCCCAGCAGCAGGGGCAGGAACGCGGGGGAGACCGCGCAGATCAGGGTGCCGGCCGTGAAGGTCGTCATCGCGATCGCGAACACCTGCCGGGTCGAGAATCGCCCCATGAGGAAGCCGGTGATCGGGATGACCACGGCCATGGTGAGCATGAACCCGGTGGTGAGCCACTGTGCGGTGGTCTCGGACAGCTCGAGGTCGTCCATGATCGGAGGCAGCGCCACCGACAGGATCGTCTCGTTCAGGATCACCACGAAAGCGCTGATCAGGAGCAGCACGATGACGCTGCGGTCGCGCGAGGAGAGTGCGGCGGGAGAGGTCGCGGCGAGGGCGGGGGAGCTGGTCACCGGGGGAGTGTAGGCACGGTGCGGGCTGACGGTGAAGGGAATACTCCCCGCCTCACACGACCGCAGCGGCCGGCGCTTCGCGGTCGCCGCGAGCGAGGCCTCACGCCGACCGGCGCCCTCGTGCCGACAGGAGCCCCGTTGCAAAATGACATCGCTGTATCTTCTCGGAAAATACATCACTGTCATTTCTGACGAGCCCGAGAATGTTATGAATTCGGCAAAGAAATGGCCCGAGAACGGGAATCTTTCGGGTGCACTCGCTTCCCAGGGCGCGCCGCGGGCGTCACCGTTGAAGCGTGCTCTCTGCGGGCGCGCAGGTCAGCGGGGTCCCCCGTCGGCCTGGTGTCTCGCGAAGGCCATCCCTCCCGCCCCGCGTCCCACGTCTTCCCCGAACCGAGGAGCCTTTCGATGTTCGCATCGCGCACCCCCACTCATCGCGCCGCAGGAAAGGCCGTCGCCTTCCGTGGCGTCCGCGTGGCCCCGAAGGTCGCCGCCGCCACGGGCGGCGCCGTGGTCGTCGCCGGGCTCGGACTCGCCGGCACCGAGAGCGCCACCGCGCGCGGCACCGTCTGGGACGAGGTCGCCCAGTGCGAGTCCGGCGGGAACTGGTCGATCAACACCGGCAACGGCTACTACGGCGGGCTGCAGTTCTCGAGCTCCACCTGGAAGGCGTTCGGCGGCGGCGAGTACGCGTCCACCGCGAACAAGGCCAGCAAGGCCGAGCAGATCGCCGTCGCTCAGCGCACCCTCGAGCAGCAGGGCCCCGGCGCCTGGCCCACCTGCGGCAAGCGCGCCGGCCTCACCCGCGCCAACGGCGGCGCCGACGCGAACGCCCAGCCCGGCCGCAGCTCGAGCGGCAGCTCCCGCGACTCCGATCGCACCAGCCCCTCCTCCGGCGCGCTCGCGGTCGACGGGAAGTTCGGTCCCAAGACCACGCGCGCCCTCCAGGGCTGGATCGGGGTGTCGCAGGACGGGTCGCTGTCCACCTCGGACATCAAGGCGCTGCAGTCCAAGGTCGGCGCCGGCCGGGACGGGAAGATCGGCCCCGAGACCACCCGCAAGCTCCGCGCGGCCATCGGCCTGACGAGCAACGGCGCCCGGGACTTCCGCTACGACTCCTCGACCGTCCGCTCGCTGCAGAGCTTCCTCAACAGCGGCGCTCCGGCGAAGTCCTCTTCCTCGGGCAGCTCCGCGCCCGCCTCGAGCGCGTCCCTCGTGGTCGACGGGAAGTTCGGCCCCAAGACCACCCGTGCCCTCCAGGCCTGGGTCGGCGTGTCGCAGGACGGGTCGCTGTCCACCTCGGACATCCAGGCGCTGCAGTCGAAGATCGGCGCCGTGCCCGACGGGAAGATCGGCGCCGAGACCACCCGCAAGCTCCGGGCCGAGATCGGCCTGAAGAGCAACGGCGTGTGGGACTTCCGCACCAACTACGCGACCGTCAAGGCGCTGCAGCAGCACCTCAACGGCTGAGCCGGCAGGGCCCTCATGGCCCTGCCCCGCGCACGGAGCTCAGCTCTCACCTCTCGGACGACGCGCCGCCCCTCGGGGCGGCGCGTCGTCCGTCGTCGCGCTCCGGCCCTCCACGGCCGCCACACCTCCACCCCCAGAACTTCGCAAAACGGACATCTCGGGTGTAGAGTCATCCGGACAAGACGGGCAAAACAGACATCTGGCGTGCGACCTGCCGCAACGATGCGGGGGTGCACGCCTCCGAACGGGACCCGCCGTCCCGGCCCGTCATCGATTCCAGTCCGGGAGGGTGACAGTGGCGATCCAGCACGCAGCGACGCGACCGGAGGTCCGGCTCCCCGCGACCGGTGTGCGACGCCAGGTCCTGCCGAGGGCCGCGGCGCTGTCCGCCCGTCGCCCGCACGAGGGTGATCGCCTGATCGTGGCCGTCCTGGTCGCCTCGGACCTCGCGGTGCTCGTCGCCGCCTGCGTGCTCGCGGTCGCGATCCGCCGCCCCTTGTCCGTCGTCGGGGTCTCCCAGGAGCTCCCCGTCTCCCTCGTCGCCAGCTCCGTGGTCATCGCCGCGGTGTGGATGGCCTCGCTGCTGACCTTCGGGGCGAGCAATCCCCGGCACATCGGGGCCGGGGCCGAGATCTACCGGGGCGTGCTGATGGGCACGCTCGGAGCCATCGGCGTGATCGGGACCGTCCTGTTCCTCGCCGACATCCCGCTGTCGCGCCCCTACGTGGTGGTGCTCTTCCTGGTGGGAGCGGCCCTGCTGCTTGTCGTACGGGTGGTCGTGCGCCGCGGGGTGAACCTCGCCCGCTCCCGGGGCGGTCTGCGCTCCCAGGTGCTGGTCGTCGGGTCCACCGGTCACGTGCGCGGGATCGTGCGCACCCTCGGTCGCGAGGTCTGGCTCGGCTATGACGTGGTAGGCGCCGTCGCGCCCGTCAGCGACGAGTGTCCCGACGAGGTGGCCGGGGTCCCGGTGCTCGGCGACGAGTCCGCGATGCTCGATCTGGTGCGGGAACATCGGCCGGACATCGTGCTTTTCACGGCCGGCTCGTCCGCGAGCGCCGAGGAGTTCCGCCGCGTCGCGTGGAAGCTCGAGGAGCTCGAGGTCCAGGTGATCGTCGTGCCCGGGGTCAGCGAGATCTCCGGGGACCGTATTCGGATGCGCCCCGTGGCGGGACTGCCGCTGGTGCACATGGATCTGCCGCGCTCGCGCAAGGCGCTGAAGAAGGGCAAGCGGGCCTTCGACATCGTCGCCAGCTTCGCGCTCCTGCTGCTGCTCTCGCCGGTGCTCGCGGTGATCGCTCTGAGCGTGCGCTGCGGCGACGGCGGGCCCGCGATCTTCACCCAGGAGCGCGTCGGCCGCGGCGGTGAGCCGATCGAGTTCCTCAAGTTCCGCTCCATGGTGGTCGACGCCGAGGCGCGGCTCGCCGCGCTGCGGCAGCGCGAGCGCGACCGCGGCAACGACGTGCTGTTCAAGATGGCCGACGACCCGCGGATCACCCGGGTGGGGCGGTTCCTGCGCCGCTACTCGCTCGACGAGCTGCCCCAGCTGTGGAACGTGCTGCGCGGGGACATGAGCCTGGTCGGGCCGCGACCCGCACTGCCCTCGGAAGTCGCCGACTACGACGATGACGCCCATCGCCGCCTCGCGGTGCGTCCCGGGATCACCGGCCTGTGGCAGGTCTCCGGTCGCAGCGACCTCTCCTGGGACGACACGGTCCGTCTGGATCTCTTCTACGTCGACAACTGGTCCTTCGTGCAGGATCTCCTGATCCTGGTGCGCACGGTGCGGGCCGTGGTGGCCTCGCGCGGGGCGTACTGAGCGGAGAGGCCGGAGCTGAGGGCTCTCAGTGCTGGGGACAGATCGCTGGTGACAGTTCCGGGCCCCATCCAGGGCTGGAAGTCCTCTATGTGTCGGGCCCTGGGACGCCGACGAACACCATGATCCGGCAGGCGAGAGCGCGGAGTGAGCAAGGCCCCGGGAGCGTTGCTCCCGGGGCCTTGCATCGTGAGGTCGGTGGTTGGGCCTCAGCGGGCCGCGACGTCCTGCAGCTCGCTCGCGGCCGCCAGCTCCGAGGTCGGAGCGATCGCCGCGGAGGCGGTGATCGCCGACAGTGCACGGCGCAGCGAGGTGCTGGAGGTGTGCATCGTGTACGGGAGGTACTCGATCTGCACGCCCACCTCTGCGAACTGCTGCTCGAGCAGGATCCCCTTCGGGGTTCCGCGCCAGTCGTCCCCCTTGAAGAAATGGGTGAAGCCCACTGCGCGCCAGGCGTCGATCTTCGAGGGCGTGGTCTCGACGTGCACGCGGTCCACGCAGCGCAGGCCGGCCACGATCTCGGCACGCTCAGCAGTCGGGATGACGGGTTCGATCCCCTTCACCTCGCGCAGCATCTCGTCGCTCACCACGCCGGCGATCAGCACATCGCACTGCTGGCGAGCGCGACGAAGCAGATTCAGGTGCCCCACGTGGAAGAGGTCGAAACCTCCGGCTGCGTATCCGATCCGCATCACGATCTCCTGGCCTTCCTGCCCGGGAGTTCTGAGTGCCGGGCGCCCACGAGAAGTCTACTCGACATAAGGGAGAAAGGGCGCAAAACGGACATTGCGAACCGGTCACGCCACGGGCGGTCCGGGGTCTCGACGGCAGGGGCTCCGATCACGGGTTCGCGCTGCTGACCGCAGGATTCCGTCCGCTCTCGTCCGTGCGTCGAACGCCGGACCTACGACGTCACTCGGCGGTGGGCCGCAGCACGCTCGTCGGCGAGTAGACCACGGCGCCCGGCGGGACGTCCTTGACGACGACGGCGTTGGGGCCGATCCGGGCGCCCCGACCGATCCTCACCGCGCCGATGATCACGGCGCCGACGCCGATCTCGACGTCGTCCTCGATGATCGGGCAGTCCGAACTGCTGCGCCTGTTCCCCAGGGTCACATGCTGTCGGATCATGACCCCGCGACCGATCTTGGTGGCCGGGTTGACGACGACTCCTACGCCGTGGCGCAGACGCAGTCCTGGGCCGATCTCGGTGGAGGCCGGCAGCTCGACCCCCAGCACCCACTCGGTGACGACCTTGTACGAGCCGCCCACGAGAAGGTAGCCCGCACGCCCGAACAGGCCCTTGCGCGCGCGCCATGTCTGCGCGGCACGCAGCCATCGCAGGATCACTCGACTCTTGGGGTAGTGCGCATTGGCGCGCAGATCGGCCCGCAGGACCGTTCTCGTGCCTGTCGATCGTTCAGGATGCGGCACGGACGGTCTCCTGAGCGAGGCGTTCCTCGAGCCAGCGAGCTCTCTCGCTCAGCTTGCGTCGGAGTGCGTGCTCCGAGGGTGCAGGTCGCCGGGACGCCGCCTCGATGAAGCGCGCGGCGAAGCGCGAGAACTCCTCTCGCTTCCCGTCGGCGTCCAGCGAATCGTCCACGGCGAGCGTCGTGATCCGGCGCGACGGAGCGCCGAGGAGGAGCTCGGAGAGCTGCGAGTATGCCTCTCCGATCGTGGGATCGCCCCAGGAGGCATGTCGCCACTGGGCAGAAGCGGTGACCTGCCCGGGATGCATCCGGTATGCCAGACCGGGCAGGCGGAGGCGCTCGAGACGAGCGTCGTCCGCCGCGAGACGCAGCCACAGGTCGTAATCCTCTGTCGGAACCTGCCGGTAGCCACCTGCGCGCTCCAGCGCGGCGCGGCGCGCCATGAGTGTCGGGTGCGCGACCGGATTGGTGAGCAGGAGATGCATCGCGAAGTCGTCGGCGGAGATCCGGCTCGGACGGGGGACGGGGCGGGCCCCGTCACCGAACTGGACGACGGTCGTGAAGACGGCGTCGGGTGCCGGGGTGCTGTCGCGTCGGCGAGTGAGCGCTCTCAGCTGCCGACGGAAGCGGCCGGGGAGGACGATGTCATCGGCATCCATCCGCGCGACGAACTCGGAGTCGGTGGAGTCGAGGAGCTCGTTGAGGGCGCTGGCGACCCCGCCGTTCCGTCGGGTTCGCACCTGCACACGCGGATCGTCGAAGGAACGGGCGACCGTCGCGCTGGCGTCGAGGCTGCCGTCGTCCAGGACTGCGATCCGGGCGTCCCGGGGCAGATCGCGCAGCGTGCTGGAGATCGCAGCGCCCAGGGTCCGCTCCGCCGAGTGGACGGGCATGAGGATCGTCAGCCGGGGCATGTCAGAGGCCCCTGCCCCGATGGTTGAGGGTCGCCACCACCTTCTCGCCGGAGACCACCCCCATGCCGACCATCATGGCCAGATAGGCGCGAGGCTGTCGCGGGTCGTTGCGGATCGCCCGGTACGCCCAGTTCCGTGCGCGGGGGCGATCGCCCAGTGCGCCGTGGGCGAAGGCGATCTGTCCTTCGATCCGGGAGCGGCCGACGCGGCTGGAGGCGAACTGCGGGTGCTTGTCCAGGATGTATCCGAGGCCGTCGACGATGCCCTGCCACTTCTCCGTGAAGTAGCTGGTCCGATCCCAATGGATGACGGTGAGCGGGTCCGGGATCGACGCGATCCGTCCCACCTGGACCGCGCGGAGGAGCATGTCGTAGTCCTCCCCGTAGGAGGCTGGGAGCTCCTCGTCGACGAGCCCCAGGTCGCCGAGCAGAGCCTTCGCACGCAGCACGAAGGATGAAGGGTGCAGCTCCGTGATCCGGGAGCGCAGAAGGTCGGCGAGGTCGACCCGGGTCGGAGGCACCCGCACGTGGGAGCCTCCGCTGGACATGATCTCGATGCCGGTGGCGGCAAGGACGACCTCGGGGTCCTCGAAGAGCGGGACCTGGCGCGACAGCTTGGAGGGCTTCCACTCGTCGTCGTCGTCGCACAGCGCGATCAGCGACCCCGTGGCGGTGAGGATTCCCGTGTTGCGAGCTCCTGCGAGCCCGGGGGTCCGGTCGTTGCCGACGGCGCGCAGGGTGCGTCCCGTCGGAAGCTCGAGATCGGACAGCTCGTCGATCGCCGTCCCGTCGTAGACGAGGACGATCTCGATCGGTCCGTCGTAGTCCTGGGCGAGCACTGAGCTGACTGCTCGGCGCAGCAGCTGTGGGCGATCCCGCGTCGCCATCACGACGCTCACCTTCGGGGCCTGCATGTCGTCCTCCATCCACTCGACGCCACGATCGCGGTCGCACCGGCAGGTCGCCGGGCGATCCAACGAGCAAATGTCCGTTTCGTCTGTTTCGTACTACACTACCGACTCAGGAAGATCTTTGGAAGACGCCACCGAGGCCGCGACGAGCCTCAGCATCGGGGGAGCTCATGGACGGAGTCGAGAAGGGGACGAGCCTCGGGATCGAGGTGTTCGCCCACGTGCTGCTGCGGCAGTGGCGGCTGATCGCGCTCGTGACCGTGGTCGGGCTGCTCGCCTCCGCTGCGTATCTCGTGCTGGCGCCGCGTGAGTACACCGCGTCCACGACCGTCAACCTCACGGTCATCAGCACGGAGCCCTTCGCCGGTCGCAGTGCGCCGTCGAGCCTCCTCGACGAGCAGGAGGAGAAGGCGATCGCCCAGTCGTTCGTCGTCGCGTCACGTGCGGCGGAGGACCAGGGGCTGGGGATGTCCGCCCAGGAGATTCGACGCGCATCGACGGTCTCCACCTCGTCCGGCGCAGCGGTCGTCACCGTCAACTTCACGGCGAACTCCGCCGAGCGCGCCGCGGCCGGTGCGGATGCCGTCGCCGGCGCCTACCTCTCGTTCCGGCAGGAGCGTGCCGAGGAGCGGATCACGCAGCTCGTGGAAGGCCTCGACGGGCGCATCGAGGAGCTCACGGAGCAGATCGTGGAGATCGACGGCGAGCTGGGGCAGCTCGAAGCGAACAGCTCTTCCCGGGCGCAGCTCGCCTCCGAACGAGAACAGAGGGAGACGGAGCTGACCAACTTCCTCGGGCAGAGGAACGGGCTTCAGGGAGTCGACACCGCACCCGGCGTGGTGCTCTCCTCCGCGGCGGACTCCTCCGTCGACGTCGCGCCGAGCGGGCGGCTGACGCTCCTCACGGGGGTTGCCGTCGGGTTGGTGCTCGGGGTCCTGGTGGCGTTCGTCCGGGACCTGCGCGATCGTCGTCTGCGGAGCGCGGACGAGCTCAGCAGGGCGCTGGGCGCCCCGGTCCTCTCCGAGGTGGGCGAGACGGACGGGTCCATCCCGGCTCGTGCCGCTGATGCGGACGCGCTCCGCGTTGCGCGCGAGCGGGTCCTGGTCAGTCTTGGGGCCGGGGCGACAGTGCTCGTGGTCGACGCCTGTCACGAGGGCCAGGTCTCGTCGCTTCCCCTGAACCTCTCGGTGCTCACGGCGCAGGCGGGCATCGACGTCCAGGTCATCACCCCGGAGGAGCCGAGCCGCACCCGTTCACGGCTGGACGACGTGCTGGGACTCGATCGCGACGACGTGGAGATGTCCTCCTCCGGCGGCTCGCTCACGTTCTTCGGGGCGACGGACGGGCACATGGGCTCGCAGGCGGACCCTCTTCTCACGGCTCAGACGGCGCGTGCGATCCATGAGGCGGGAGAGCGCACCATCACCTTCGTGGTCCTCACCATGGAGGCATACCACGGGAGCATTCTCTCGGCGCTGCGCCATACCTCTGCGGTGATCCTTGTAGGCAGTGAGGGTGTGACCACGCGCGCTGAGATCCGCTGGCTGCGGGATGAGGCAGAGGCGATGGGCGCGGCCGTGCTCGGCGCGATCGTCAAGCGCCCGAACAGGGGCGTGTCTCGTCGCTCACGCGGCCAGAGGGCGCGGTCTCATCGCACGAGTTTCCCGGACCGCAGTCGTTCGGCCGCGCGCACGGCCACCCCGTCCACGGTGTCGGTTCCGAGCTAAGCGGAGGAGCAGTTCGATGACCGACGCTCGCGGCGGCGTGATGCAGACGTCGGGCAGGAGCCAGTTGCCTCGGTGGCCGCTCTTCGCCGCTTTCGCCCTCTATCCACTGTGGTGGGTGCTCGGTCTGGGCTCGATCGCCTGGATCCCGCTGGGAGCATGCATGGCCGTCCTGCTGGCGAGGCGCGGAGGCGTGCGGATGCCGACCGGCCTCGGTATCTGGTTCCTCTTCCTCCTGTTGATGTGTGTCTCCGTGATCGGCCTCGACAGTCCCGGCCGGCTCATCGGTTTCATCTACAGGGCTCTGCTCTATGCGTCGGTGACGACAGTCTTCATCTACGTGTACAACGCCCGGGATCGACTGACGTTCCGCTACGTCCTCGGCCTGGTGACAGTGTTCTGGGGATTCGCGGTCGCAGGAGGATTCGCGGGGATCTTCTTCCCGACGTTCTCCTTCCGTACGCCGCTCGGTCTGATCGTGCCGAGTAGTCTCGAGGCGAATGAGCTGGTGGGGGAGATGGTCGTGCGACGCATGACGCAATACAACCCGGACAGCTGGTTGGCCCTGGAGCCTCGACCGTCCGCCCCGTTTCTGTACACGAACCAATGGGGCAACGTCTATTCGCTGTGCCTGCCGATGGTGGTCGCCTACACGCGAGAGCTGGTTCTCGGGAAGGACCTGAAGAAGGCTCTCGCGGTATCGTGCGTGCTTCTCCTCTCGCTCGTGCCAGCATTGCTGACGCTCAACCGTGGGATGTTCTTGGGGATCGCAGTCGCTGTCGCCTACGTGCTGGTCAGATTCATACTGGCGGGCCGACTCGGGCAGGTCGCGTGGATATTGGCCGCCGGGGGCGTGACGGGGGGTGTCGTCGTGTGGCTCGGTGTCGGGTCTCGTCTTGAGGAACGAACGACGACCAGCTCCTCGACGGAGGACCGCGCCAGCCTGTATCGCGAGACTCTCGACCGCACCCTCGATTCCCCACTCTTTGGATATGGGGCTCCTCGACCCTCGGTGACCGAGGGGCTCCCGTCTGCGGGAACACAAGGGCACATCTGGATGGTGATGTTCTCCCACGGGCTGCCCGCGCTTGCGATCTTCCTTCTCTCTCTCGTCTGGTTCGTGTTCGCCACGGCCCGGGTGCGGAACACTTCGCAGCTGCTGGTGCACGCAGTGCAGGTGGTCATCCTGACCGAGGTGATGTACTACGGCGTTCTCCCCAACGGCCTCATCCTGTCCTTCACCGCGGCGGCGCTGCTGCTTCGCGAGCGTGACTCACGTCGCGAGGCAGACTCCGCGGAACAAGGGGTCACGTCGGCACCGATCGGTCGGCGGTCCGACGGGAGCCTTCTGCACGTTTGAGCGGCCCCGTCGGCGGGCCGGCACCGGTCATGTGGCCGACCCGTATGCGGGGTCAGCTCGCATCACAAGCTCACGTCGTGACGCCCGGATCAGGTCGCGATCTCCTCGTCCGTCGAGGACTCCGATCGTCCGGCATGCCGTTCCCCGGCGGGACGATCAGGCGATCGACGTCAGCTTCCGATGCTTCCGCAGCATCGACGCCGCGGCGTGGACGAGGTTGAGCGCGAAGAGCCCGGTGTAGACGACGGCGAAGGCCGGCGGGAACGCCCACAGCGCGAAGCACCAGCACAGCACCCCGGTGTCCGTGGGGAGCAGGACCAGGGACTGCTTCAGCTGCGGCCCGCTGGTCTCCTCCGGCCCCGAGGAGCGCACCAGCTGCTCTGCGAGGATCTGGCTCATGAACTGTGCGGCGCTCAGCACGGCGAAGGCCATCGCGACACCTCCCGCCCAGAGGAGGTCGGGGCGATGCACGAAGACCGCGACGGCGACGCTCAGGTGGATCGCAGGGGTGCGGGCGGCATCGACCACATGATCCAGCCACTCACCCGCCGGCGACCCTGCGCCGGTCAGCCGTGCGACCTGGCCGTCGGCGGAATCGAAGACGTACCCGGCGGCCAGAAGGACTGCGCAGAGGAGCGCTGACCACCACTGGGGACCGGCGATCAGCAGCACGGCGAGTCCGGCCGCGGAGAGACCAGCGCTGAGGCCGGTCACCTGGTTGGGGGTGAGGCCCACGGACGCGGCCGTCGCCGCGATGATCCGCGCGGCCCGCCGGTTCACCCAACGCGTGTAGGCCGGAACTCCGGCACCGCTCTTCTGGGCGCTGTGGAGGGCCTGCAGGTTCTCGCGGACGGAGCGGCGCCCTCCGCGCTCGGGGGCGGTCCGCGGCGATGCGTGGACGGACTGGTCGAGGCTCATCGACTGTTCTCCTCAGCGGTGATCGCGAAGCTGTGGCTGGTCGCGGACGGGGCGTGGGAGTGCACCTCGACCGCGAGGGTGTTCTCGCCCTCCTCGAGGGCATCACTCGGTATCTCGACGATCAGGTTCTGATCGTCCTCCCCGGGGGAGAGGGTGAGGTCCTCGGCGGCGAGGGTGGTCGGCAGGACCTCTCCGTCCTCGAGGTTCGAACGGGCGATCTCCTCACCGTTCAGGTAGATCACGATCCCATCGTCCGCGCGTGCGGTCAGGTCGAGCGACGTCAGTTCGTCCACGTCCTCGATGTCCACCGTGTGCCGGTAATAGGTGGCCACAGGGAGGTCGGCACCCTCGTCGTCGACGGGGGTGTCGATGTCGGGGTAGCCCCAGCCGATGGCCCCGTGGCCCGTCTCCCAGTTCTCGTCGTCGAAACCTGCCTCGGTCCATCCCTTCGGCGCAGCGTCACCGGCGAGCAGATATGACCAGGCGGTCTCGTCGTCGAGGAGAAGCTCACCGGACGCTAGGTCAGGATCGATTCCCGCGACGTGCTCGGTGTCGGCCTGTGCCGGGCGCGACGTGGCCTTCTCCTCCGGATCTGCCGCGGCACGCTCGGCATCGTCCGTCGCGGCCGGCTTCTCGGTCTTGTCGGCGTCCGTCTCGGTCAGTTCCTCCGGCTCGACGCCGTCGGCCTCGGTCCTCTCGTCGGCGGCCGGCTCATCGTCAGGCTCCGGCGAGGGCTCAGTGTCCGGAGCGTCTCCGGCTCCGGCCTCCTTCTCGGGAGCGGGGGCGTCCGCATCGTCCGATGCTGCCGCCCGCTCTTCCTCTGCGGCGGGTTCATCAGCCGGTGCCTCGTCATCGTTCCCGGGCGCCCGGGCCGCCGCCGGCGGGGTGGGTTGTGTGCCGAGGGTGGCGATGGCTTCGAGGTCGAAGCTGTGGCTGGGGGTGCTGCGGTAGTTGGAGTGGACGGAGGCGGTGATGACGTTGGTGCCGTCGGTGATGAGGTAGCCGGGGATGGTGAGGGTGAGGGGGTTGTCGACGGCGCTGCCGGCGCTGACGGCCTTGTTGGCGTAGGTGCCGACGCCGACGGTGCCTTCGTCGATGTTGTGGCGGAGGACTTCGGTGCCGTTGACGTAGAGGACGATGCCGTCGTCGGCGCGGGTGGTGAGCTGGAGCTCTTCGATGACGGAGGCGTCCTCGACCTCGAACTCGTGTCGGTGGAAGGAGGTCAACGGCTTGGGGCTGACGCTGGTGGTGAGGGTGGTGCCGAGGGTGCTCTGGCCCCAGCCCTGGGGTGCGGCGCCGCTGGTCCAGGAGGAGGCGTCGAAGTCGGGTTGGTTCCAGTCGGCGGCGGGTGCGGTGCCGTCGTAGAGGTAGTTCCAGTCGGCACCGGCCTCGATCAGCGTCGGGTCCTCGGGGTCGGGCTCCGGCGGGGTGGGTTGTGTGCCGAGGGTGGCGATGGCTTCGAGGTCGAAGCTGTGGCTGGGGGTGCTGCGGTAGTTGGAGTGGACGGAGGCGGTGATGACGTTGGTGCCGTCGGTGATGAGGTAGCC